>Ga0114933_10001011_pt1 | contig 32400 bp, 33 predicted proteins | sample 4SBtaG_FD_89691 | JGI IMG/M metagenome (GOLD analysis project Ga0114933, IMG submission 89691) | Deep subsurface microbial communities from Kolumbo volcano to uncover new lineages of life (NeLLi) - 4SBTROV12_W25 metaG | ecosystem: Environmental > Aquatic > Marine > Volcanic | place: Kolumbo... | reverse complement strand
GTTCGAACGCACTGGACAACCGGCGTGGAAATGGAGGCACTTTGTGGAGTAAACGCAGGGCTGCTCTGTGCTTGGGATATGCTAAAATCAATCGAGAAGGACTCTGAGGGGCAGTATCCGAGCGCGCAAATCGATGGGGTTCGCGTAATTCGTAAGAGCAAAGGTTCCGCTTAATTTTCGGTCGCTGAGTCGAGCCTTGTCGACCCGTATGATTGAATGCCGAACGCTATTCGCAGCGGTCATGGCGACCATCGATTTGGAGAGTCATTTCCTTGATGCGACTGAGTCTGCTGCGATTGCTGCTTCGGCTTGGAGAGGCAAGGGAGATGGAAAGGCCGCTGACGGTGCCGCGGTAGAAGCGATGCGCGCTGTGTTCGATGGCGTGCCTTTCGATGGGCGCGTAGCAATTGGTGAAGGGGAGCGCGACGACGCACCTATGCTTTGGATCGGCGAACCACTGGGTTCGATGCAAGGTGATCCGAATGCCCCATCGATCGACATTGCAGTTGACCCGCTCGAATGTACCAATCATGTTGCCAAGGATTTGCCGAATGCGATGGCGGTTCTCGCCGCAGCCCCACGCGGGACTCTGCTTCACGCACCGGATTGTTACATGGACAAAATCTCAGGACCAGCTGAGTTGGATGGTGTGATCAGCCTCGACGCCTCAACCTCATACAATGTCGAGGCTGCGGCCTCGGCCCTTGGGAAGAAAGAGTCTGAACTCAATATCGTCGTAATGGATAGACCGAGGCATGAGAAGCTGATTTCAGAACTTCGAGCACATGATGTAAATGTCGTACTGATAGGCGACGGCGACGTCTCGGCTGCGCTCAACGCGGCCGACCCAAACTCAGAGATTGACATGCTAATGGGAATTGGCGCAGCACCAGAAGGCGTCATCACAGCCACTGCACTTCGCGGTCTAGGCGCCCCATTCGAGGGTCGACTCGTGTTCAAGGACGAGGGTCATCGAGAGCGCGCAGAGAATATGATTGATGGTGATATTGAGAGGCTCTGGGATAGAGATCAACTCTGTGCTAGCGATGATGCTGTATTCATCGGGACTGGAGTTTGTCCAGGCCGAACCTTCGGTGTAGAGACTCTTTCGGACGGACGTTACTCGGTTCAGTCCGAGGTTATCGACGTGGCGAGTGGGGGCCACAGATTCGTCGATAATATCCGTTCAGCCTGAATCTGAATCCATAATTCGTGGGCAAAGGTTTCATCTCTCAAACCCACCACGTCGAGTCGAGGTTCGTTCATGGACACCGAATTACTTGAGAAAACAGCGCGAGAACTTGTTGCACCTGGACGAGGAATCCTCGCCGCCGATGAGAGCAATGGAACGATGTCTAACCGCCTTGCAGCTGTCGGCGTCGAACCATCTCCAGAGGCTCGTAGATCTTACCGTTCCAACATCTTCGCAACCTCTGACTACCAATCGGCAATTAGTGGTGTAATTCTCTTCGATGAGACAATCCGTCAGAAGATGAACGATGGAACTCCGATCCCAGAATATCTCGCCAGCCGTGGCGTTCACCCAGGAATCAAAGTAGATACTGGAGCCAAGGAATTAGCACACCACTCCGGCGAGAAAATCACAGAAGGTTTAGACGGACTTCGCGAGCGCTGTGCTGAATACTTCGCCATGGGAGCCCGCTTTGCAAAGTGGCGCGCAGTCATTCGAATTGGAGATGGGATGCCGAGTGATGCCAACCTCTCAACCAATGCTCATGCCCTCGCTCGCTACGCAGCGATTTGCCAAGAACAAGGCCTCGTTCCAATCATTGAGCCGGAAGTTTTGATGGATGGTGAGCACGATGCTCAGACTTGCTACGATGTTACTGCGAGAATTCTCGATGAGACATTCGCAGCTTGCGAAGTTCAGGGAGTGCACATTCCTGGGGCCTTACTGAAACCGAACATGATTCTACCTGGAAAGTCCTGCTCTGACCAAGGTAGTCGAGAACAGGCGGCTCAGTTGACTGTGGATTGCCTGACTAACCACGTCCCACACAACTTGCCTGGAATCGTCTTCCTTTCTGGCGGTCAGTCCGACGAGGACGCGACCGCCCATCTCAATCTGATGAATGGCATGGATGTTGAGCATCCATGGCAGCTTTCATACTCTTACGGCCGAGCTTTGCTCGCTCACGCGTTACAGACTTGGGCAAGTGGTTCAAACGAAGATAGCCAAGGAGCTTTTGCTCACCGCGCAGCGATGAATAGCCTAGCTCGAACTGGAGCTTGGTCAGCCGAGCTTGAAAGCTGAACAACGTTCCATCGCCTAGGGCGAATCGCACGCTAGGTGCATAATCGCTTGAAGCGTAATCAGTTCTCGCCGTCGAGCACACCTGGTCGCAGAGTCCAGACACAGATTTCGTAGCGGCCGGAGAGTGCGCCGCCTCGCTTGGTTGTAGCAACCTTGAGTATGTCTTTGTCCTTTGATAGGACGTTGCCCAATTGTTGCGGGGTGGTGCCGTGACGCATCGTCGAGTTGACGTGCTCGAGGATTTCGGTCGTGTTTGCCTCGCCCCTCTCGTTCAGGAATTTCTTAATCTTCTGTCGTAGTCTTGTTGTGCGCATATTTAGCTCTCCTTTCGTTGTTCGGACCGTTTCCTCTCGTGATGCTTGACCCAAGTGTTTGACGCCCATTCCGAGACTGGTGACTCGGAGCGCCTCATACCGCTCTTGCGAACAGTACCGATTCGGACAATCTGATCATCCGCTTCTAGGATGCTCGTGATGTCCACGGGGCTGTTCGTTGGGTCGATCTGGCTAGAGAGCCAGGTCGATATCTCGATGGTGTTTCGCGGCCGCTCAGAGAGGTAGTTTCGAATCAGTTCACGCAGGTTTTGCGAGTTCATTTCCGTCTCATCCTCCGTCTCATTCCGGCCGCTTAACAAGTCCGTTACCGACAGGACGGCAGACGTTGATATAACAGTTCTGCACCTCTCAGGCTGTCTTAGTTACAAATAGTTGCATTAATCTCGCCTGATTTCACAATTCAACTCGGTGTGGAAATGAAACTGTTATGTTTTCCATAGGAAATGTGTAATGAAATGTAATGAAATAGTATAATTTAATTAGGACATTCTAACTAATTGAATCAGGAGGGGGTGATTAGTGTCGGATGACTTGCAAATCGGCGTTTCATCAGTTGATTCCACTAATCTGAAACGGATTCGTAGCGCTCACCGTCGTCGACTTCTCGATCGGCTCACTGATGGTGGTGCGACAGTGAGTGTACTCGCTCGCGATTCTGGATTACGAATTCCGCATGCTTCAGCAGAGCTAAGGCGAATGAGAAACGATGGACTGGTCGCCAGCGACCAAGTAGCCGGAGCCCGAGGTGCTCGCCTGCACCTGACCCAATCTGGATGGGAGGCGATCCGTTCCGACGAGCTGGCTAGGGCGATGGAGGCTCTACCTCTACCCTCACCCTCGTACAGATGCTGCTTACTCGCACGAGATGGAGCCAACCTACTGTTCGGCCTTTTGGCTCCAATCGACTCTCCACTCATCCTGATTCCCGACCGCCCTGCTCGTGCACCAATTGGGGAAGGAGGCTCCACCGGAAGAGAAGGGGTCTCTTGGGCTTGGGCGGCCCTCAGGGAGAGATCTCCGCGTTGGTTCGATCTCAGGACGCTTGAGATGCTCCCAGAACCTCCTTCTAGCCATGATCCTGAGAGCATCTCAGCCTATGTCGGAGAGAATCACACACTCGGTATCGTCAGAGCCCGATTAGTCGATGCAGATAGGCCGGTAGCACTAGCTCCTGGAATCTGGTTTGAGGCACCTACCCAAAGACCTGACACCCCGCTACCGGAAGCCAGCCACCACCGTGGTAACTGGGTACTCGGCAATTGTCACGAACAATCTCCAGAAATCCGTCCGAAAGATCCAGTTTGTGCGGTTATGGAGGAGAGGCTACCCCGCTCAATGCTGCTTCGGACAGCTAGAGCAAATGCCCTCGTCATCGCTGACCTTGGTGGCCTCGATGCAGGAGGTCACGAATATCCCATATCATGTCTCGATCACTGGATACAACGGGCTCATCCCCGGCTCATCCCTTCGGAACGCAAGCGTCGCCTCAACAGTCTCAGAGAACGCCTGACATCAACGAGACGTGTGCGCACGGAGGAGTCGACTTGGAGGAGATTTAGGAAAGATTGGGGTGAGTCAACTTTCTCGACGGAAGAGCGTGGATTACGAATGTTCGATACGCGCGGGCTTGGGGCGACTGCAGTAACTTCGCTAATTGAATGGGCGGTTGGTGAAGAGGAGAGGCCCCCGTTGGTTCTGGAGATTTCCGATGGACTACCCGACGATGTTCTGACTGCTGTAATTTCACATCCATCACTTCGCCTCACACTCTCGCATTCTACACGTTCTTCTCTGGCTATATTCGATGAATTGACCGTCGACCCACTCAGGCCTCTACCGTGGTTACGACTTCGAACCCGAGGTGGGAGAGACCTACCTGTTCGCCTCGTTGATCCAGTGCCGATGAGCCCAGAATCGATTGTCGATAGTGAAGAGGCACCATCTCCTTGGGCTGTGCTAGGTCTGGAGGTTGGCGGCGCTGGCACTGGTACCACTGCTGATGATTCTTCGATGATTGGTTCTGCAATCGCTCAATTTCCAGAAGGGAATGAGGATTGGTCGAATATGATGGAGGCGAGCTATCCGGTTGCTGCTTGGATTGCTTCGCCGCCGCGGACGCGATGGCATCGATGGCAGCGATTGCGGTCACGGCTGGATACTGAGTGGATTGCTCTGCTCGATCTTGATTTCATTCCACTCGAGCGTTTGGCTGAAATTGCTGACGAGGCTCCAGTGAGTGTATTGGAGATGTTCGCTGAGAAATTGCGGGCGATGCTTCGAGATGACCCAGAGATTGCTCTGAGGACGAGGCCAGCGACCGATCCATCACAGGCCACTGAAGGAGCTTCGTGGGTAGCGGCTCAATTGCTGAGCAATGCAGCGTGGTTGCCCGATGACATGCAGGATGACCTGATCCGTTGGGCTCTCGAGGCTTGGTTGGTGCATCCTCCTGCAGATTCGCTTGCTGCATTACAGGCAGTCGATTGGATTCACGGGGGTGAGAGTGCTGATGCGATTGGATACGCTCCTGTTCTGCAAGGTGTTTTGCGACGCTCGACCGGATTTGAGTTGGATCACGACCTCAAGATATGGTCACTACTGGTCGAGCGGATACGCGATGGTAAGAAATTGGATATCGAGGGAGTTGAGGCAATCGTGGAGAATCTCCCTCTCGATTGGTGGGCGCTCCTCGCGCCGGAACTACTGACAAATCTGCTCGCGGAGGATGGCTCGCTCGAATGGCTACTAGAGAATCCGATTCCATGGGCAGCGGCCGTGTTACGGCCGCAGGGCGAGGCGAGCAGTGCTCCGGGTTTACGAGATAGGGTGCATCCAGGATGCTCGCCGGATATTCGTAACACCCTCGCGCGACGCTTACGTGCGCGTTACGAGAGAGGAACTCTTCCAGAGGCAACGGCCCCTCTCCTCGACTTGCTTGATTCATTAGACCGAGCTATCGAAGGCGGCTCGCCAGCTACCGGTAGAACCCATCCACTCGTAGGATGGCTGGCCCAACCGATCGAGAAATGGCCACCGCTGAGCACAGAGATGGCGATGAGCGGTGAGCCACACATCAGCGAGAGGCTGATTCTGCGCAGTTCCGGTTGGCATCAAGACCTCTCACGTGATCACAGAACATTCTGAACGAAACAATTGAAATAATGCCAATTTCGACGTTTTTTCTCGCTTCCCAACCACTCTCCCGCTATACGAGGGGTTCATGAAGGGTCCACCGGACGAATCGACGCCCGACCGGCAACACCGTGCCGACGAAAGCCCCAGCCGGAGTTAGTAGGATGAACCACGGTACCACGGAACGGGATTTGCCGTATGTCGAAGACCGGAATGAGCCACTGCTGCGCTGTGACCTCCGGAGCAACACATACGGTCGGATTGTGATGGGTCCCCGGACGACTGCGACCGGAAGAGAGCGGAATGACTTACGGGACAACCACACGGTCCAACAGACGTCCCGGGGTGGGTCAGGTGCCTGAGCATTGCGATGAAGGTCACCGTTACGCCCCGGGGCACACCCCTTTTCCAAAGTCCTCAAGACTTCACACACTGGCTGGTTGACGATGCACTCACTAGGATTGGTCGGCGGTACCTTCGACAGATTCCATTCTGGACATCGCGCACTCATCGAACGTGGATTGGCTGAGTGCGTGCGTTTGGAGCTGTGGCTTACGAGCGATCACATAGCGAATTCGAAGGATTCACGGATCGAGCCTTGGGCCGATCGCTCGTCAAAAATTCTCACCTCGCTTGGTGATTCAGCGGATCGAGTCAGCCTGCACGTGCTGGAGGATGAGGATGGGCCTGCTCCTTGGCACGAAACTGCTAACGCGATTCTTTGCACTCCTGAAACTCTTCCTGGTTGTGAGAGAATCAATCAAGCTCGCGCCGCCAATTCCTTGGGCGCTCTCGAGGTTATCGTGGTCAAGCACGTGATTGCCCATGATGGCACTCCGATTTCGAGTTCTCGAGTGCGAGCGGGTGAAATTGACTTGGACGGTGAGCCCTATCTTCCTGCCGATACGGGGTTGGTCTCGATGATTATGACGCACGAGGTTGAAGCCAATCTAAAGGACCCGTTCGGTCAATTATTCGAGGGTCCTGAGGATGACCCGAGCGTTGCTATGCGGGCCGTCCTGGAGGAAATCTTCGGTAGTCCCGGCCCGGTAATTGCTGTGGGTGATGTCACTGTCAAGACTCTACAAGATCTTGGCAGCCCAGCCGATATTGCCCTTATCGATGGAAAAACAAAGCGCGAAGAGTGGGAACACGCTTCGACAATCGATCATTCTCTGTACAACGATACGCGTACATGTGAGAATCCTGCAGGCCAACTCTCCGCTGGACTTTACCTCGCCTGCGCTGCTGCGATGCAGGCCTGGCGTGAAGATGGCCGAAGTTGCCTCATCAATGTCGATGGCGAGGAGGATCTTGCTCCGCTCCTACTGCATCCGCTGGCTCCACTTGGGGCGGTTGTACTCTACGGTCAACCGGGGCGGGGAGTTGTTCTTCGTTGGACTGGAGCGGATTCAAAGTCGCGCTGCCGTGATTTGCTTACAGCAATGGTTCGCGATTGAGAAAGCAAGGTGGCTTGAGGAGCCAGCCGCCTAAAATCAGGCTTCAGCCTTGTCGAGTAAGTTCAGCCCGATTCCGAATGAGAACGGGGCCACACTGACTGCGAAGACACCGGGGTCGACCCAGGTATTGTTCTGTATCGACCAAGCCAGATAGAAGAGGACACCGACAACGATCATCCAGTCGGCAAGGGTCTTGCGGATTCCGTTCTCGGTGGAACTGAGTCCTGAGAGGCAGTTTGGTAGGTCACGAATTGCGGCGAGTGAGCCACCCTCTACGGCCTGTGCCATCCCTACATAGCCGAGTCCAGTTACGGCGAGGCCGAGAACTGCAAACACGATATCGTCGAGAACAATCGTGATTCCATCGTGAGCAACATACACCTCGCCAAATGCTCCATTACTGAGGAATCCGAGCCAAAGCACCTTGAATCCGGGTGAGTAAGCCCCGATGACGATGTTGACGATGGTCAGCAGGAGAACCCATCCGCCGAGCAGCAAGAAGCCGGTTGAGGCTGTGCGGCTCGGGCGAGTCAAGGCCGAGTACCAGTCGTTGTCAGCGAGGGACATCGAGTGCGGCGACCTGTGGACTCGGTTTAACCGTTGAGGCCCTGAAAGGCCTCTGTTTCGACAGCACTGAGGCTCTATCCTAAGTTCGAACATGCGACTTCAGAGATGGCTCTGGAGTCGGTAACGGCAGCGCGCTGCCTCAGCGATTAGTGGATCCGCATCACTCATTGTAGTCACCGCATCGATAGTCTTTGGAATCGCCGAGTTGACTTGCTTACTGCGTCCACCTCGACCCTTGCTTACGTTTCGAGCCATAATCATCCCTAGGGTGTCCAGTTCGTTGAGCAGGGTCGAGATTCTTCGAGGTGTAAGTGGTTCGACATTGACATTGAGACAAGCGTCGGAATAGGTTCGAAACACTTCTCCGGTGGAAATGTTACGCAAACCATTGTCTTCATTGATGCGGATTGCAAAGAGCACGAGCTTCTGGTGCAGTGGTAGAGTCTGTAGCACTGGCGTGACCTGATCATGCTCAAGTTGCGACTGCGCCAGACGGACGTGTCTTGGGTCAACCTTCGTCTGTGATCGCTGTTCTGCCTTCTGTACTGAGATTCGTAGAAGGTCGAGTGCGCGGCGTGCGTCACCGTGCTCTTGGGCTGCGAGCGCAGCGCACAATTGGATGACTCCATTGTCAAGGACGTCCTCACGTAGACCAGTACTCGCTCGCGCTGTGAGAATATCCGTAATCTCGGTCGCGCCATACGGATGGAAGATTAGGTCCTCCTGACCGAGTCGACCCGAAACTCTCGGGTCGAGCAATTGTGTGAAATGCAAGTCATTGCTGATTCCAATGATGCAGCAACGCGAGCGCTTGAGAATTGTGTTAAGGCTCGTCAGATTGTACAGTAGATTGTCACCTGCGCGCTCCACGAGGTTATCGATCTCGTCCAGTACGATGATGTGGACTCCGCCAGCGCGGTCCATCCTCTCGACGAGGTGTTCGAGAACTCGATCGGTCGGCCAACCTGTGAATGGTATAGGCACATCTCCGCGTTGAGCCAAGCGACTCGCCAGAGTCTGCACTACTCGATAGCGCGTGTCGACTTGCCGACAATTAATCTCGTACGTACGCACGGACTTCCCGAGTTCAGTCCCCTTCTCACGCAATTGGCCGAGAACGAATCTGGTTACCACAGTCTTACCGCTTCCAGGTACACCGTAGAGAAGCATGTTCGAGGGAATGTGCCCGTTGAGAGCGTCGACGAGATTGCGAACTAACGCCTCAACTTCTCTATCGCGGTGAGGGAGCGTGGTAGGTTCGAAAGCGTGGTCGAAGGCCTTTCTATCGAGGAAGAGGGAATCTTGTCCCAAAATCTTCTCGAAAATATTGCCGTCCATTTCTTATCACACAACCGCTGTCCATTCCATGTTCGCTACCTCCCAGAGGTTCTGAGTCATCGGCGGCGAACGCGGATTCCTCACGAAGGCGTTAGAGGTAATGAAAGTTCCCGGACTGTTGTTGAGGTAACGAGTAATTCTTAATCTTCAGTCATCCATTATGATTACTTCTCTCTCCGGCCGGAATCCGGAGGAATTAACAGTTCAGCACAACGTTTTCGTAAAATTCTTATCACTTCGGTTTCATTTTCTCATCGGAATTTTAGCAGATGAACTGGATGGGATCGTAGAGGTATGTATTCCAGCTTGAAAAAAACTCTTAAATTGAGCGGAAGTACTGCTCTAATGTGTCTTGAAAGTAGTTTGAGAATGTCAGTTCTTATTTATAGAAGAAAATAATTACATTCAATTTTTAACAAATATAAACTCGCCATTCTCTTCGATTGAGAGTTCATCTCCGTCTTCAAGTTGCACCACGTTTCCAGCCATGTCGGGCATCGGGAATCCCCCGCTTCTGCCCTCACCATCGGCGTAATTATGAGTCACCAATACCTTCGCTTCAGGATGACGTTCGGCAAGTTCCTGCACCTGTCTAGGATTGTGATGGTTCGGGCTTTCGACGAAATCTGGAACACCCATTTCGACGAGAATCACATCGGCTTGATCAGCCCATGATTCGATTCCCTCACATGGCCCGGAGTCACCACAATGAAGCAGTTTGAATCCACTTTCATGTCTCAAGAAGTAACCGTGGGGATCAGTCTCTGGTGTGTGAACAACCGGAAATCTCTCAAAGCTCCATCCAGATTCACCAATCGTTCCAGACTCAGCTTCATTCCAGACGATCTCATCCTCTAAGACATCGCCCAAACTCCCTGGGAATCCCACCTCACTGAGTTGTGAGAGTAACTCTCTGCCACCCGCTCGCAGGTGAACGGCGAGCGGCGTATCTTGTTTCGAAATGTAGTGCCGCTCGAGAATCAGAAACGGAAAACCGAACATGTGGTCAGCGTGCCAATGAGTGAAGAGGAGATGTTCAATTTGTCCTGGCGAGGTTCCGACACGCCGCAGTTGTGGAAGCACAGATGGCGGCGCATCGACGAGGATTTTTCCATCGATTAGAACCAGCGCATGCAGTCTACCATTGGGTGAGAAAGCATTGCCCGTCCCGAGGAACTGCACGCGCGGCATGACCTGCCCATGATGCGAACATGACTTGAGTCGTTCGGGTAATCACGCCCGCTACGCGGGCGAACTACCTCCCCCTTCTTTGATAAATGAACTTCGGCTCCGAGAGGCACTGGTGAGTGTTTGTCCGATTGGAGTGCAAAGAATCCGTACGGCTCAAAGCTGACGGAGAATTACATCCTGAATAGTGAAGGTTCTCGTAAGGAGACTCGCCACATTGTCTTCGACTTGGGAGATTCAGGCCTTGAATACAAGGCTGGAGATGCTCTCGGAATTATTCCACACTGTCCACCTGAACTCGTCGATGATTTGTTGACGACAGCCAACTTTTCGGGTGACGAGATGGTCGAGACTCACCTCGGCGAAGCCACGCTGAGAGAGGCCTTGGCCAACCACCTCGAAATCCACCGCGTCTCAAAGAAGTGGATTGTGAACCTCGGTAACCGACTTTCCTCCGACGAAGGACCGGTGGAAATCCGAATTGCTCGCCGGCACAGAGTTTCGACTGAAGACGGAGCACTACTTGTCGATTGGTCTGGCTCAGGTGAGGGCGAAGATGTACCGACTGGCTACGAGGAAATTGGTATTGCTTGTGATCCTGCTGAGGCTCTCTGGCGCGAATTGACCGAAAATGCTGACTCGATGGAGGATTACATGTGGTCACGAGATTACATCGACGCACTGGGAGACTTCGGTCATATCGGATTCACAGCTCAACAACTCGTCGATGGAATGGACCGGCTCAAGCCGCGTCTATACTCGATTGCAAGTAGCCCCGATCATGAGCCGGGAACAGTCCATTTGACGGTTGGAATTGTCCGCTATTCACACCACGGTCGTGACCGTGCTGGTCTTTGCACAGGATTCCTTTCCGACTACTGCGATGTTGGTGAGACTGAGATTGGAGTTTTCATGTCGCCGACTCGTTCATTCATTCTACCCGAGGACGGTGACACGGATTGCATAATGGTCGGTCCAGGAACTGGAATCGCGCCCTTCCGCGCCTATCTCCAGCAGCGAGATATCAACGGCGACAAGGGTCGCAATTGGCTCTTCTTCGGCGACCGAACCGAGGCGGGAGAGTACTACTACCGCGAAGAGATGGCTGATTGGAAAGAGCGCGGAGTCCTCAACCGCCACGACCTCGCTTGGAGCCGTGACGGTGACGAGAAGGTATACGTCCAGCATCTAATGGCAAAGCATGGTGAAGAAATCTGGAATTGGATTGAAGGTGGAGCTAACTTCTACGTTTGTGGCGATAAGAATTACATGGCCAAGGATGTCCATTCTACACTAATCGAGATTTGTGCTGAACATGGCGGCATGTCCGCTGATGAGGCCAAGGAATTCGTTGAAGTTGGAATGATGAAGACCGATAAGAGATATCTGCGTGATGTCTATTGAATATCGATCTGATTGAATTCATAATCAAACCGACCGCCTACGGCGGTCGCCGAACCTTACATAGGATTCAACCCACAGGGGTGATTTGATGTTCAGGCGAGTTCTGATTGCGAATCGCGGTGAAATTGCACTGCGAATCCTACGCTCGCTGCGCAGCCTCGGAATCGAGGTTGTGATGATTCATGGGCGAGAGGACCGACTCACTACACCTGTGCGACTCGCCGATGAAGCGGTCTTCATCGCTCGTGATGACCCTCTCGCATCTTACCTCGACATCGAGGCGATCGTCGCCGCAGCGAAGGAGGTCGGAGCGGATGCGGTCCATCCTGGCTACGGCTTTCTAGCCGAGAATCCTATCTTTGCAGAGCGATTAGCCGAGGAGGGAATCACTTTCATCGGTCCAAGCCCAGAAGTCCTGAGAGTTCTGGGCGACAAAATCACCGCTCGAGAGGCGATGTCAAGGGCTGGTCTTCCCATAGCCAAAGGCTCACCCGGACCAATCTCAGATTCGGCAGAAGCCTCAGCAATCGCTGACGATATCGGCTTCCCAGTCATCATCAAGGCGGCGGCTGGTGGTGGTGGAATCGGAATGCAAGTGGTAGAATCCGCCGACGAATTCGAATCAGCACTCAACCTCTGTCAAGGACGCGCCCTCTCAGCCTTTGGAGACGACCGAGTATTCCTCGAGAAATTCATTGAGGGCGCCCAACATATCGAATTCCAAGTACTCGGTGACGGCCAAGATGCAGTTCACTTCGGTGAGAGATTTTGCTCAATCCAGCGCCGTCACCAGAAAATTCTCGAAGAGGGACCTTGGCTCTCAGAAGAGGTTCGTGCCGAAATCGGATCACGTGTGGTCGAGGGTGCCAAAGCCGTGGGCTACAAGGGACTTGCAACATTCGAATTCCTCAGAGACGCTCATGGCGAATTCTACTTCCTCGAAGTCAATCCACGAGTCCAAGTTGAGCACACTGTCACCGAGATGATTACTGGATTCGACCTCGTATCGCTGGGAATCAGGGTAGCGGCAGGCGAGCACCTGCCGGTGGCCCAGCAAGATATCACCATCTCGGGCCATGCCATCCAGGCTCGTCTCAACGCGGAAGATTCGCGTACTTTGGAACCATCTCCAGGTAGGTTGTGGGAGTGCCATTGGCCGGCCGGGCCAGGGGTTCGTGTCGATACTCACGCGCACACGGGTTACGATATGCCACCATCATTCGACTCATTGCTCGCCAAACTCATTGTCTGGGGGCGTGATCGCGAAGAGGCAGTTCGACGTCTTGACGCAGCTCTGGGGGAGACCATGATTCTAGGAGTTGAAACCCTCATACCTCTCCACCGGGCTATTCTAACCGAGGAAGATTTCCGAAACAGAAATGTTACCATCAGGTATCTCGAGGAGCACCCGGACCTGTTGAAGTGAGGTGAGAGCATGGATATGGTGATTGTCGGCTCAATTGGTTATGACGACATTCAGACTCCTGCGGCGAGTGGATCTGATTTGCTCGGTGGCGCTGCAGTTTACTCTGGGCTCGCCGCCTCGTTTCATCTGCGAACGATGGATGAGGAACCAACGAAGGTTGGTTTAGTCGGCATCGTTGGTGATGATTTTTCTGTGTATGACCAGATGGTTTTGGAGAAGGCTGGATTGAATCTTGCTGGAGTTGTTCGGGCTGAGGGTGAAACATTTCGTTGGTCGGGAAAGTATGAGGGAGCGATGGAATCAGTTGAGACTCTCGCCACCGAGGTCAATGTTCTAGCCGATTTCAAGCCCGAATTGCCCGATGTATGGAATAATCCTGAAATTCTCTTTTGTGCGAGCACACACCCTGCCACTCAGGTTGCCGTGCTCGACCAGTGTCCAGGGGCACAGTTGACCGTTCTGGACACATTCATGTTGTGGATTGAGAGTGAGTTTGAAACTCTTAGTGAGGCGATGCGTAAGGTGGATATCGCCGTCATAAATGAGCAGGAAGCCTGCGCTATCGCCGATGATGAAATTCTGCCTCGCGCGATGAAGTCGATTATGTCGGGAGAGGCTCTACACGGTGGTTCTGGAGCCGGCCCTGGACCTCGATGCCTCATCGTCAAGCGAGGTAGTGGTGGAGTATTGGCGATGCTTCCAGGAGGGGCTCTCGCTCTTCCTGCCTATCCGACTGACAAGATTGTCGATCCAACTGGCTGCGGAGATTCCTTCGCTGGTTCATTGCTGTCTTATTTGATCGGTCGTCAAGGTGTTTTGAATGATCTCGATGCTATCCGGAATGCTCTCGTTCATGCCACCGTGACCTCCTCCTTCACACTCGGTGGCATAGGAGTAACAGCGCTCGGTTCGATTGACCGGGGAATCTACCACGCACGCGTAGACAAATACCGGCGAATCGTTGGTATCTCCTGATACACTCTCATTCGAGCTGACGAATTCCAGGGAGGCGTCCGTCACCCTTCTGACTGGTCGGTCGCAACTGTGCAAATCGCAATTCACCCGACTCGGGAAGAATTGCAGGCTCTCTCTCCTCACCTTTTGAGACGCGAGTGATAACACCGTCTAGAGCATCTCTTGCCGAGGATGGAGGTGGAGCACTAGTCATCTGACGCGCTCGGACAGCCACATCAGCCTGATGATCTTGGTCCGAGCGAAGGCGAAGAAGCTGACTTGAGCGGAAGCGCGCATCGCCCTGATGCTCACTCCCATCCTCGTCTCCGTAAACCTCAGCATAGTCTCGACGTGGAGGAGATGGAGAGAGTAAGGAAGCGAGCCAATTCTGCTTCTTCGGGCGTCCTATGGCGCTTCGAACTCGCCCATTACTCATGCTGTTTGCGAGTTTTGATACAGCGGGGAATTCATCCTCAAAACGATCGGGATCGACAGCGGGTGCAGAAAGTGCTCGTGTTTTCGGAATGTCTCCCTGCCAAGCTGATTGTGCCTTGGCAGTTTTGACGAGACCGGGTTTACACTCTTCTCTGACCGCCACCTCGTTAGGAGTGGGTAATCCCCAACCTGAGTTGGCGGTGTTTGTCGCTGCCGTAGCGTGTCTGCTTCGGGCAGAACGAATCATCTCGGAACTCGATGGCGGCCGGGATGGAGCAGTCCTTGCGGGTGCGTGTGAAGTCGGCGGAGAGTAGTTTGTCGTCGGCGAGTTCGCCATCGATGTGGAACCAGCCGCACGGCTTGAGTCACCTATTGGATCATCATCGAAGAGTGAGAAGTCGAAACCTGATTCTGGTTGGGAATACGAAGGGGATTGAGGGCTACTGCTTGAGGGGGGTGTATCGAAGATTCCTCCTTCCTCAAAGAGATCGAAGGATCCCATTGCATCAGAGAATGCTTCGTCCATCCTATTCTCTCCGGAATTTGCTTCATCTTTCTCGTGATACCATTCCGGAGATTCGGGCCGACCCCAGGCTCTCTCGTAGGCCGATCTATTGTCGGCGGGCTTTGCTGGCGCACGAACCGGTGGTGGAATGTTGTAATTTGGAGGTTCGTGGACCTCGAGAGAGGCGAAGATGCCTCCCTCTGGAGCTTCCTGCACCATTGAATTGGGGGTTTGTGCTCCCATTCTAGCCGCATTTGAGGCAATTGCCGCAGCGGCTGGACTGGCTGTGAGGCTTGGGGATGCACTCGACAACCTGGTGAAATCTGTAGCAACGGGCTCAGCCTCGAAGAGGTCGAGCCCGGGAGTCGCTATCGAACCGGGAGCGCCGAGCAGAGCCTTTGGCTCGAAAGTAGCAAACCGTCGCGCCCGCTCTTCCTCCAACTCTCTGAGTCCAGCCTTCGCCTCTTCGATCGTGCTTCCGTGCATCACTCGGTCTACCATCATGCACAATCGTAGCAATTCCGATTGTGTCCCGGTGACGAGGTGCTTGTCGCCGGCATTGGTCTCGATAGCAAGGACCGGTGTCTTCAGAGTCAGATACCCGATTACTGAGAGTAATCCTGTAGCAGCGATGCCCCAACCAACAGGTGGAGTCAGTACGGCAGCGCCGACCCAAACTCCGACAGTGCCAAGGGTTAGGAAGCCATTAGGGAGACGGGCGAGGTTGATGTTTCTCAATGTTGAGATGTTAGAGAGATTGATTCGGATACCGTATCCGTAGTAATCCTCCAAGGTCAGCTGGCGCTCGCTGAGTATACCGCAGTATGTCCCACTTACCCCGACCAGACTAAGATTGTCGAATAGCTCCGACTCTCCTTCATCCAGTCGGGCATTACGCCCGGCTGAGTGCATCCCACTTGGCCGAGCGCATCTTCCTCGCTATAACTGCTCGGGGTGCTGAGCGGGTTCGCGTGCGGCTTGCGCGCGAGGGGCGCGAACGCCAATGCCCCCGTAGGGGGCTTGGCATCGATTATGCCTCAGGCTTGTTGGATGCTGGAAACGCTGCCCATGATTCGCATCGGTATTGCATCCAATTGAGTGATCAGAATCGAGGGTGAGCCCTCGGCTCGAATCCACAATGAATTCTCCCAATCGACATTGATTGAATCGCCTTCGACCGCTGTTACTCGGCCGACCACGAATTGTAGATCGACGGCTGCGTGAATCACATCATCGACCGCGATACTTCTCTTCTGGAATGGCGCCGCCTTGACTTCAATGATTGACTTCTCATGCCGTACAAGTGCTTCACTTCCGGGTGCAACAATCATGCATCCACGGTGCAGCGCCTCCTCTCGCAGATTGCGTAGAGCGACACCGACGCGGTCGCCGGCCACAGCGGTGTCGACATCATCGTCCATCACTTGCAGTGAACGCACGACTCCGGTCTCATTCGCAGGAAGAATCAGGGCGTCATCGTGCTTGTTCACTGCACCGGACTGGACGTATCCAATCGCTACCAATCCGACCCCCTTGACATTGAAATGCTGGTCAACAGGGAGCACGAGGCTCTGACCCTCGCCTCCCGATCCTGCAGCATCCATGTGAGAATACAATTCCTCTCTCAAGTCATGGGCATCTGGCATTGACTCATGAACAGCCCAAGACCCCAAACCAGCTTGTGTCAGAATCATCTTCACCTGGTCTGCATCAACCCATCCTCCATCAACCGCGTTTACGATCGCGATACCACGCGTAATTCCAGCCGCACCGAAAGAAACCAACACTTCTCCGAGCGCGGCATCGACTGCACCGACTTCGACGACGCCGACCTCAGCCACATTCAGAACAGAGAGTAACGGTCGTAGACGCTCAGGGTGTCGGAGGGGACGGAGTAGAGAGAGTACGCAGGTCTCACCATCTCGCTGTTCCTTGAAAACATAGGACTCGATATCACGCACATCGTTCGATTTGGCCAGTGACCGCGCGAGTTCCTCACTCCCTACGTAGGCGATGTTCAGCACTGGCATGGACCGCGCGGGCAGCGAACCACCCATGAATGCGACGCATCGATTCGCTGACTCAAGCAATTGGTTCAAAGAAGGGGACGGATTCCAATAAGCATGGATGAGAGACCTCCCGTCGTACACTTAGGCGGGAAAACACCCGACAGAGCTGCAGGTACCCTATCACATATTCTGGGACCAATCACGGGATTTCTTGCACCACTGATAATCTACGCAATCAGATCCCCTAATCTGAAGGAAGAGGACCCTTTGTTGGAATCGCATCTTGTAGAATCTCTCAATGCTTCGTTGACTTTCCTCATCGCTTTAATTATTCATAGCTTTTTGATGATGCTTTGTATAGGATTTGTCACCTTTATTGCCCATTGGATATTGTACATGGTTTGGGCTATCAATGCTAACTCCGCTTTACAGGCTGGACGGGAGTACAGGTACCCGTTTACCTACCGATTTCTGGTGTGACCGCTGAGGTCAAATTTCGGACGAGCGGTCTCAGCGCATTGCGTCTCTAGCACGCTGCGCTGCGTCCCATTGAGTCTGCTCTTCTTCGCTTGAGGGTGTGAATTGTGGCACTTCAACAGGGTTCATCGAGCCGTCGATTGCGACCATGAAGAAATATCCTGAGCAGATTTCCTCGGGGTCCCAGTCTGAGCGGGTCATTCTGCATGATCGGACGAGGACACCGACAGTGCGTCGGCTCGTCCAAACGACGCGCGCTATGGTGCGAATTACGTCGCCTTGGTATGCCGGTCGCTTGAATTTCAGCGCGTCGACGGAAACCGTGACAAATTCTTGATGCGCGAACTGGCTAGCTGCCATTCCGGCGGCCGTGTCCATAATCGACATTAGACGGCCGCCGAACAGAGTATCGAGCGCATTTGTGTCGCCAGGAAATACCTCATTCAGCAGCACGACGGGTTCGGAGGAGCGCGGTTCAGCCATCTCTCTCGTTTCGTCCCGCGCGCTCACCCTCCTTGAATCCAACCGCGAGCGGATACGTTCAGAATGTGGTTGTCGAACCGTTGCAGTGAAGCGCTGCTGCCTTCTCGCGCAAGCATGAGCGGGTCTGAATTGGGCTGGTTGCCTGTGATTATCGAGGATCCCGATGGGGGGAGAATCGTCCTTTACCCTCATCTTCCGTGCGTGCGGATGCCATCAGAACTACGAACGCGTGAACATTGGGATGGGCTTGCTCTAATCGCTTCGGCCGAGGAAGTTCGTGGATGGCCAGCCGAAGAGAAAGAGGACCAAGACAGCCCCGGAGTACACGTAGCGGCCGCGATGGCATCGGGTACTATTCTCGGCCGCCTTCTCGACGATTTGACAATCTACGAAGTCGATGGACCAAGTATTCCTGATCCTGAACCGATGCGGCTACTTCACCACGCCGAAAACGCGCGTGGTGGCATGCCAATCTACGCCCTCGAGCCATCAATGGATGACGAGGGCTGGATTGAATGGATGACTCGCGCGGCCGATGAACAAGTCTCGATGTCTTCGCTTCTATCTAGCATCACAGTCGGGCGGCGATGGAAGAAATTGCGAGCCGCCGCCGTCAGACGCGTCTCCATAGCAAAAGGAGTCGATTCCGAGCTGGGCGCGGCGGCTGCCTCAAGCGCAGCCTGGTGGACTGAGGAGAATAAGGGTCTGAGCGAAGAACTTCGGAAGGAGCGTTCCTCACGCTTGGTAGCAAGGATGCGGGGGTCACTGGCAAACCTTCGCGAGGGCAGGGTTGATGACTCGGAGTCGCGAGGGCCTTCTCTGATGGTCCCCGTTCATCAACCTAGATTGCACTCGCTGGTCGAGGCTTTCGAAGGATGGCCGGCCGCCGAACCGGTAAACACGCTGGGCGCACAGGAGGACTCGTGATGGAAGACGATGGCAGAATCCGCGTCAACGTTGAAACGCAGACATTCCGTTTTATTCCTGGCAATCCGATTATTCATGATGATGCGGTTCGGCTTGCCAAAGGAATCAAGTCTGGACCGTGGGTTGTGATTAGTCACAAGGAACCACGAGCGACCTTCGTGGTCGAGGAGTCCGGTAGCGTTCTTGTGCACGGGATTTCGAGACTCGAGGTCGCTCGATTGGTTATGCAAGAATTATTGCTCAGCCTCGGAATGTCTGAGGAAGGGCTTCGTTCTGAGACCGGTGATATGCTGATCAGTTTCTCCTTTGGTCGAGCCGTTTTGCTAGATTTAGCTTCGGCTCGCTTCGCGGACGCAACGAAAGATGACCGGATTGGATGCGTCCGCATCGACGCTAAGCGTCATGATTGTGAGATTCTGGTCTTCAACAATGGACATGGCGTCGTCACAGGCCAATCCTCCAAGCGCGTCGCTGAGATGGCGGTACGTCACTGGGCGGCGCAGCTCGATGAGGAAGGCGCATTGGCATGAGCGCGGTTGTCGACGGACGCTGGCAAGGTCCCGTCGTCGACCAACACATCCACCTCGATCGCTCGAATCGCTATCTGGCTGCTGTCGAAGAATTCGTTCGAGTCGGCGGAACCGGCATGATGTTGGTTCACAAGCCATCATTCGGTGGAAAACTGCCTATTGACAAGGATGGATATCGCGCGGCTTACAACGAAACTCTGTCGATGGCTGCTGAGGTCCGCGAGCGCTTTGAGATCACGGTTGGAGTCGTGCTCGGACCTCATCCGGTCGCTTGGGAGCATCAAATTGCAGATCTAGGAATGGAACGCGCGAGCGAGTTGCATCTTGAAGCGGTTCACCTCGCCCTCAAACACATCGAAGCAGGAGATGCTCAATGTTTGGGTGAGGTCGGAAGACCACACTATACTGTGAGCGATGAGACCTGGGTGGCCGCCAATGAAAATCTCGCTGAAATTATGGCGGCAGCCGCAGGATCAGGCACTCCAATTCAGCTTCATGTAGAGGATGCCGGTGCACAGACTTATGCCGAAATCGCAACGATGGCCAATAGTGTAGGACTACCGCTTAGTCATACGATTAGACACTATGCGCCAGCCGATGTTTCAGCAGATTTTACACACGGCCTCGCTTGCACTGTCAGTGTTGGCCGAGGTAGTGTCGAGGCCTTGGTAGCAAGCCATGCATCGGCCTCGTCCCCATGGGGGATGGAAACCGATTATCTCGATGATCCGCGCCGTCCCGGCGCGGTTCTCGGCCCCAAAACAATCCCAAAACGTACTGATGAATTGTGCGCAGCCCTTCTGGCGGAGCACGATCGGGAAGAGGTTGAGGAAATCCTCACAAAGGTCCATTCGAAATGGCCCAGTCAGTTGTACGGCTTGGAATTCTGATATCATTTCCAGAATGGTGAGCGTAGCTTCGGAGTGAAGGTGAACACACCACCCGTGACCATGAGTACTAGGAAACTGAAGAATAACTGCAAATCACCGAAAGGCAGTGGATGACCAGCGATTTCAAAGATCATCTTCCAAAGTGGCACATTAATTGGTAGGAAGATGAAGAGCATCGCAACACCGAGTCGCTGTCGTAGAAGCACGAACTGGCGACTCGACAACCCCTTTTGAAATCCGGAGGTGTGCAAGCCTCGACTTACGAACCGAATCGGTCAAAGGTGAGACTTCAGTGGGGCGATTCGCGCGTTCATGGTGTAGGGGTTAGCACAAGAGGTTTCCAACCTCTTAGCCCGGGTTCAAATCCCGGTGAGCGCACCACATATTTCCGGCTCTGATTAGTCACGACAATCGAGCCAATCGGGCCAAACCATCATCACTCTCGATTTGCCCACTGTGAAGGATTCAAAGAGTGTGGACCAAACGGTTCGACAGATGACGCGTGCCATGGCTTCCGGAATCGCCAGAGATTCTTCTGACTTGGAAGAAGAGTCGCAAATCGTCGGTCGGCAAATATGGCGAATTTTGCCCTATGTCACTCGTTATTGGCAGCGCGCCTTAGGTGGAATTATCGCCAATGTCTTCGCGCGCGCCTTCGATCTGATACCCTTCATCGCGATCGGAATGGCTGCTGATTACTACAATCCGAACAATTCGACATTCTCTGACTCGAGAATAGAGAGTATCGTCACCTCTGATCTCATCCCATCATTTGGCCCGATTGGCTCGATTGAAATTGGATTCGGACTCCTGATACTCTTCTCATTCACGATGCTCGCAATTTTCCAAGGATTCAGCAATCAATTGTGGCAGTCAGTCGCTTACAAGGCTCAGCACGACATCAGAATGGATGCAACGATGTCGCTGATGGATATGGAGGCCTCATATTTCGAGACGAGACAGACTGGAAATCTGATGTCTGTACTATCTGCAGACGTCGCTCAACTGGAAGATATCATATCGGATTCCAGCACGAGCATCATCCGTATCATCACCACATTCGCAGTGGCTTTCGGTATTATGTTCTGGATGTCACCTAAACTGAGTGTAATCCTAATCGCACCGCTAGTTCTCATCGTCCCGATGGTAGTCTGGTTCTCGACTCGAGTCCAGCGCCGTTACAGAAAGCAGCGCGAGAGAACCGGTGGGATCATCGCCATTCTCGAAAATGTCCTCTCGGGAATCACCGTGGTTCAGGCTTACAATGCAACCTCTTTCGAAGGGGCGAGAATCGAGAGTCAGAGTGGAGATTACAGAGATCAAGCAATTCAGGCAGCATTCCTTCGAAATCGCTTCATCCCCGGCATCTACGTCGTCGCTGGAATCTCCTTCGGCCTACTCGTTTCAGCTGGAGGTTGGGTTATGTCGACTGGTGAAATCAGTGTTGGGCAATTTGTCACATTCTTGTTGGTCTCTACGAGGATGACCATGCCGATGTTCATCCTCGGGATGCTGTTGAATCAACTTCAGAAAGGCGAGGCTGCTGCTCGACGAGTTTTCGCGATTATCACCCTCGAGCCATCAATTTCTGACTCCGAGGGTGCTATCGTTCTGGACGAGCCGATAACCTCAGTATCTTTCGACGGCGTAACATTCGCTTATCCAGGAACGCCGGTTAACGTGCTCAATGGCGTCTCTTTCGATGTCCAGGCAGGGGGCTTCCTCGGCATCATGGGGCACACAGGGGCTGGTAAATCGACAGTGCTGAAATTGGTCGAAAAATTTTACCAGCCACAGGTTGGTTCAGTTCGTATAAACGGCAGCGACATCAATGAATTTACGATTCATTCGGTCCGTTCCCGAATCGGATTCGTTAGTCAAGATCCATTCCTCTTCTTCGGTTCCGTACGCGACAATGTCGCTTATGCGCGCGAGGCCAGTAACGACGAGGTCCGCCTCGCGCTCGAAACAGCTGGAGCGTGGGATTTCGTCTCGGAGATGGAAGGTGGAATTGACTCGATGGTTGGCGATCGTGGTGTTCGACTTTCGGGTGGACAGCGCGCTCGCATCAGTCTGGCCCGAGCTCTTCTGATGAACCCAGATGTCTTGATTCTGGATGAAGCGAGCGCGGCTCTCGATGCTGAGACTGAGAAGAGAATTCAACAGTCTCTTTTCGGCGGAGGTAACGGCTCTAACGGCAAGAAGCGACTCACCCTCGCAGTCGCTCATAGGCTGGCGACAATTCGCAACGCTGACGAGATTATTTCGATGGTCGACGGGGTAATCGTCGAGCGAGGGACTCACCCCGAACTTATCTCCAATGAGAGTGTTTATGCCTCGCAATGGGCTATTCAGACCGGCGAAATCGACGCAGAAGATTGAGGCAAAGGTTGACGCGGTATTCATCTCAGAGGATTCAACATGATTGAATGGGTCAGGGTTGAGCCGGGCCGAGCCGAGATTGGTTCTCAGAACCGCTCAATCCTCTTCGGTGGCATTGGCCCGAAGCATATGGTCGATGTGAAGTATGCATATGAGATTTCAAAAAAACCAGTTCCGATAGCGGAAGCAGAGGCTCTTATGGAAGCCAAGGAAGCGGGATTGTCGAGTGAGTCTGAGTGGGCGGTAGCTCTCGCACAGGGTGCAATCACAGGGACTGGAGAACTTGAGAAACTATCCGATCGCTGCAAAGGCAACTACTGGGGTAAGTCTCTCGATGGCCGACCACACTGGATGAATGACTGGCAATTCCACATCTGTAAGCAATGGAAAGGTAGCACTCCAAGCACGAGACTTGTTGCGCGTGAGACGAGACAACCGGAATTCGTGCGCTTAGTGAGAGTTGAGATTAGGGAATTCGCCCCAGATCCTCCAACATTGCCTCCTACTCGAGATATGGGTCGACTGCTTAGAGAAGAGTCATCAATCATCCTTGGTGTTGGAATCGTACCGTCCTTCGTCTGGGCTTACTTCAACGCGAGCTCAGGCTATATCGAGAGCGGTTGGCCCGGGCTCGTCCTTGGTGGAATCATTCTCGGACTCATCACCAGTATCTTCTGGCGTCCAAAGACCACATCTTACCGCATCGGGCGTAATTGCGGCAAGGTCAAGCCAAATGAGTGAGTTGAAACTGACATTCTCAATCTCGAGACCGGTCGTCGATTTGCAGTCCTGGTCGTCCGGTGAAAATACGCCACTTTCCGCGTAGAACTCCCATTCCGTAATTCCAGTGCAGAGTGTAAGTCACAATCGATGAGAGGAAAATTGTCCAAGGCGTTTTACTTGGCGAGTTGCCTTTAGCCGATCCGAACCATGCGAGCAAATTGTAGAGAAGAATCAGCGTGAGTAGAGTATGAACTCCTACTCTCGGCCAACCTAATGGGACTGTGTCGAAGCTCAAATCCCAGAATTCAGGCCAAGCCAAGCCATCGTTAGCAAGTCCCCAGAAAAAGAAGGCAAAGGCGGCTGTGACTATCGGTGGGAAAGCCGCTGTCATCGTGTGCGTGAAAGCATGTAATTCAGGATGCTGATGGCTTGCAAGGGTTCGTACCATACCGTAATTTCCAATCTGTTTCTTGACCCGAGAAAGGTCACGGCGACGGTGCCACATCACCGCGGTTCGATCTGTCCACAACTTGTGTCCGGCCGATCTAATACGATGGTCTAGAATGACATCTTCAGCGCCAATCGAACCCTCGTCAAAGCCGTCGACTTCCTCGAGTACTGAGCGGCGATATGCTGAATTCACGCCGGGTAATTGAGTGACTTCCGAGAGTTCTGATTCCCCGACTTTCCCATAATTGGTGCCAGTGGTGTAGATAGTCGAACAGAATGCGACATCGATGACTCTCTGCCACAGTGTCGATTCTTCAGGGGGGGCGAAATTAGGCCCACCTACTCCTGCAACATCCTCTCGTTCAAACCATCGAACCAGATTCGCAACCCAATCTTCGGGTACGATAACATCGTCATCGGTGAATAGGACAAGTTCTGACTCGGTCACTCGAAGAGCCACATTGCAAGCGTCAGCACGTGTGCGAGAGCCAGCATCGTCGACAAAGCGCATTCCAGCGGCCTCAGCAGCTACCTTTCCGGGGTCGTTTCCTGGCCCAACGACCACAATTTCGAGAGGTCCTCCGTAGGTTTGGGAGCCTAAACCATCGAGGGCGATGGCCAACTCATCGGCATTCCGAACGCTCGGAATAATCACGCATACACTTGGCTCGGCCACACTCCGCCGTAGCCGACTCCCATTTCAACGGCTCTCACCAAATGTCACAGAGAATTGGTATCAAGGGTCGTTACTGACACGGGGCGCGAGGAAGTAAGTCCAAGCCGCACCGCCATCGTTTGAGTTCCACGAAAGTCTCAGGGGATACCTGTCTTGGAACTCGACCGTTACTTCCTCGGTCAGTCCACTCGCCAACTTGCGGCTAAGAGGGTCAAGGAATTGCAATGAATAGGTTGAATGTGTCGGTTTCGGTGCAACCAATTCCGACATTTCTCCAGCGTCGAAGCGGACATTGACTCCTTCTCCAGCCTCCACGGTCACCGAGACAGTCATCTGATTCTTGTCGAGGCTAAGATCGACCAGTTCTCCGACGAATTTCGCCGCTCGTAGTGCTCGTGACAACCTCTCAGAACTCAGAGTTGCCTTGCAATCGAAGTCGAGGTCAGGTTGGCGCGGCTCATTGATCGAACCTGTGTCAAGCCCACGCAAAATGCGGTGAACTTCGCCGACTCGTACATTGATTGCGCCAGTCGCGCCATCGTAATCCAACTCGACCAAATCATTAGGACCGGCGAGGGTCAAAAGATCACGAAGCTTTCCGAGTTCGAGCCCGATTTCGACCGGCTCGACTTCGTAAGTCTCGAAGCAGGCATCTGCTACCGTCACCGATAGCAGTGCCACGTGGGAGCCGTCGACGACGGTCGTACTCAAGCCATTCTCACCCCAACTGAGTTTTGCTTCCTCGGTCAGCACCGAGAGCAGATCGACGATCTCTCGCATGAGTTGCTGTTTGGCAGTTACTCGAAGCATCGCAACACCTACTTTCCTTCCCTCCAACGGGGGGTTCTTCATGCTTCTGTAATGAGTCTCCAGACTATATCAATCCACTACGACCCACTTCGTGGGTCCATCAATGATTCATTGATATTCGCGGAACTTGTGCCCACATCCTTCACATGTGCAAATCTTAGTCTCTGGCTCATCGCTCGACCGAGTCTGCATCAGTACGATGAAAATTCGATCCTCATCGCATTTCGGGCAGAGATAATCGCCGACCCAAAGGGTACCTTTGGCGACTTCTTCCTCAACAACCTCAGTCAAGTGTTTGAGCGAGGCTACCGAGGATTTTGCGGTGGTTTTGGAGAGGTCGATGGTCTCACCAGTCATTGGGTCGGTGAACTCTGCACCCTTCCCATCTGAGCCTGAAAGTGGGCCTTCGTAACCGCATTTGTAGTCGGTGCATCTGATATTGCCATCAGGTTGCATGAATCCAAGTGTACCACATTCTGGACAGAACATATGCTAACCTCCTAATGCTGTGTAGTACAGACCTTTCATCGCTGGACGAAGCGGTACTTCAAGGTTCTCAATTGCAGAATCTGCTTGATTCAGCCAATTGTGGCCGTTGCGAGGCGCCAACCCACCCACGCTAATGCTACGCTTCCAAGGATTGTTGTCACGACCATGGTCGCAGTTGTTGATGGGCTTGATTCAGCTAGACGGATCGTGTCCACGGCGAAGGCTGACATCGTGGTGAAAGCCCCGAGTACGCCCGTTCCGAAGAGCAAGATCATTTCATCGCTCACTGCGGCTCCAGCTGCCGCGGCTCCGAGTAGAAGTCCTAGGAGGAGTGAACCCGCGAGATTCGCAGTCATAGTCCCCCATGGCATGGTGTCTGCTGGTAACCACTGCTGGAGCGCGTAACGGGCGACTGCTCCGATGGCTCCGCCGGCTGCGACGATGGCTGCGAGCCTGAGGTCCATACTCGCGGGCGGGCTTGGTGGTTCTTGACCGCTTCCGAGAGGTGGGGGGTTAGTAGCGCGAGATTCAAGCGGAATGGGCTTCCCGGGATAATTGTGAAACTGCATTACGACTGGCGTTTGGCTCGCGTCATCGATGGCGACGGTGTCGTCCACGATGAGGTGATATGGACGGGCAAGCGCTCGGCTGGAGCTATTGCTGACCGCTTGTGGGATTTACAACGTGGGCGTCTGAGCCCAGAGGCGAGGACACTAGCTGAGCGCTTCCCGAATGCGCTGGCCGATGGTCTGGGAGCGATGTCTGATGCAGACTGGCCTGCGCTTGATGATGAAGAATCAAAATTTTTCGAGGCGGCTGCACCTATTCTTGCCAAGCGAGGTGTCGCTGACGCGGCTGGTGATACCGACCGCCGCCTCGACATGCTCGTATCTGCCGCAGCAGAGTTGCGGGCAGCCTGGACTACGAGTGAGGCGCGCTGCGTCGAATGGACAGGATTATTCCTGTCTGAAGTCGATCTTGATGCACAGCGCGACGATATTCCTGCAGCGGTAGCCGGAGCCGATTCAATCGAGTCTGCCGCTACCGCGCTTTCTGTGAATCCACCAGCCCACTCTCCCAGTGAGATCGAGTGGCAGGCGATTCGTGACCACGCTCGTAGCGTGGTGGAATTGACCGGTCGGTTAGCCGCTCACGAGGACGCAATACGCGCTCTCGCAAATCAACACGTGCCGAGCCTTGCCGCACTAATCGGCCCGCTCGGAGCCGCTCGGTTGGTTACCCTCGCGGGCGGCCGCGAGCGCCTTGCCCGCATGCCATCTGGTTCTCTCCAAGTTCTCGGTGCGCATGCCGCAATGGCAGCGCACCGCCGTGGCGCAGCACCGCCCAAGCACGGAGCCATCCTATTCAGTATGCCACAGATTTCTCGCTCCCCGCGATGGGTGCGCGGTAAAATCGCTCGATTCCTCGCAGGCAAAGCCTCCATCGCAGTCCGCTGTGATCATTTCGGTGGAGAAAAATGGGACGAGGAGAAGGTTTCTGAAATCCACAAGGAAACTGAAGCAATCAAAGCCAGATTTCCAAGACCTCCCAAGCGCCGGTGAATGAGATGCCTAAACCACTCAAACTCGCATGGGGAATCCGAAAAGAGGGCCGAAGCCTGTGGACTCGCAACGCTGTCAAAGGCGTCTCCGTTCGTGCTGAGAGACGCAAGAAGGATGGACGAAATGAGTGGCGCCGCTGGGATCCAAGTCGTTCGAAAGTTGCCGCGAGTTTACTCAAAACTCGTGGTTCAGCCTCGGCACTATTACCCGAATCTGGTTCAACTTGCCTCTATCTTGGAGCTTCTTCTGGAGGCACAGTCAGCCATATCCATGACAATGTCTGTGGTGCTGGAAATCATCATGGAGGGCAGGTTGTCGCAGTCGATATCTCTCCGAGAATGATGCGTGATTTGGTAAAACTCGCCGAGCGCCGGCCAGGACTTGTTCCGGTTCTAGGCGACGCTCGAAATCCATTGGTAATCGCTCCATATTTGCGAGGAAAAGCCGAGTGGCTACATCAGGATTTGAGTATTGGCGACCAAGCCGAGACCTTCGTCCGCATGACCTCCGCCTTCCTCGCCGATGACGGCACCGCTCTTCTCTCCTTGAAAGCCGCCAGTGAGCGGTGGATGGAAGGTGGCGATGACGCCAGATATCAGCATACAAAAGGCCTCATCGAAAACTGCGAACACCTCGATTTAATCGAGGTCATCGATATCTCGGTATTCGAGGAACAACACGCGGTTTTCCACTGCGTCAGAATTCCATAGCGATTCCAACAACCAATTGAAGCAAAATAAATACCAGAGACAAAGCTGACACTACTACGGTAACGAGTGCTAAGGTTTTGTCAGGGTGGCTTTGATAATTTGAGGTTTCACTCATTTTTACTGCACCCATGATTAGAGGAATTATCGCTAGTGGCTGGCAACAAATCAAAGAGATACTTGCAAAGACTAGTGCAATTATAATCATCGCTGAAGTGCTTTGGGGGACTGACATTGCCTGGCCTTGGCTGACGAAAATCTGCTGGGGGGCGGACGCTGGCGCATTCGGAACTCCTTGCAGGTCTCCTCCCTCGCCCTGCCACCAAGGCTCATCAGAATCTTCAGTCATTCAGGTATGCTCCAAGGATTAGGCAGACGCAGCAACGGCGACGATGATTATGAACAGGTATAATCCGACGAATGCGATAGTCAGTCCGATAGAAATCCATCCAATAATCTTAGCAGCATTTGCCAATCCTTGATCTGGATGTCCGGGATTCTGCTTCGTTATTTCCAACGCTGAATTCGCCATGATTACTCCGGGGATCGCGGTGCAACAGGAGAATCCCATGAGGCCAACAATCGACAGAACAAGAGCGATAGTCGCCTGTGTTTGAGGATACTGACCGACGTTCATCGGGTTGCTCATTCCTTGAACATAGAGAACTTCGGTTTGACTCTCTGGCTGTGCTTCACCAGAAGAGATTACATTCGTTGCCGGAGGAGCGTCTTCTTCAGCCATGACTATTCGTGGGATAGTCTTGGTTTAAGAGAATCTCCGTCGTTCCGGAACGCTCCGTCGCTCAGGCTTCTGCCGCGATGACTACGACGAACATCAACAAGTAGAACCCGATGATTACAATCCAGAGTCCGATAGTTATCCATCCAACAATCTGAGCTGCCTTTGCCAATCCTTGATCTGGATGGCCGGGATACTGCTTGGTGGTTCCCAGTGCAGTATTTGCCATGATAACTCCGGGAACTGCGGTACAAAGGCCGCACATCATGAGGCCAACAACCGATAGAACAAGAGCGACAACCGCCTGTGTTTGAGGGTACTGACCGGCGTTCATCGGGTTGTTCATTCCTTGAACATAAACAACATCGCCTTGACTCGCTGGCTGTGCTTCACCAGAGATTACATTCGTTTCAGGGGGCACACTCGCTTCGACCATGTTTTCTCGGTAGCAAAATTTGGTATAAATAAATCCCCCAAGCCGTCTAATTCTTCCAACGGCAATATGATGAGTCCTCTTACTTTGCCAGTCTTATGCCCGAGATGCCAGAGGTAGAAACGGTCCGCCGTGGCCTAATTCCTCATTGGGTGGGTCGGCGGATTAGCTTCGTTGATTTGCGCCGTCCTGACTTGCGTTTCCCATTTCCCGATGGCTTCGACGTGGGTTTGACTGGAGCTACGGTTGTGGGCATCGGGCGAGCCTCGAAGTATCTATTGATTCGGCTCGACAATGGCTTGACTTGGTTGAGTCATTTGGGGATGACGGGGGTTTGGACTATCGATGCAGATGGAGAAGGCAAGCATGACCACGTGTATGTTGAATTCGACGATGGTGCTCTGACTGCTACTTACACTGACCATCGTCGCTTCGGAATCATGGACCTCTTTGAGACGGCTGATGAGACCGACCACAAGTTACTGGCTGGGCTCGGTCCGGAACCACTGACAGAGGAATTCACGCCTGAGGCTCTCAAGGCGAGTTTACACGGCCGACGCAGCCCGATTAAGACCGTACTTCTCGATCAGCGTGTGGTTGCCGGATTAGGCAATATCTACGTCAGCGAAATCCTCCATCGCGCTGGTATTTCTCCACTCAAAACTGCGGCACAAGTGGCCGGGAAGAGTGGGCGTATCGTTATCGCAGTTGAGCGTATGTGGGAGCAAACGAACGAGGTAATTTTCGAAGCGATTGAAGCAGGTGGTTCTACAATTTCGGATTTCCGTGGGGTTGATGGTTCGGGTGATTTAGGTTACTTCCCTCACCAATTCACAGTCTTCAATCGTGAGGGTGAGGGATGCAAGCGTGAGGGCTGTGGCGGTACAGTTCGCCGCATCGTTCAGTCAGGCCGTTCGACCTTCTATTGCTCTCGCTGCCAGAATTGAATCCGCGTCGTTTTTGCTTAGGACATCAACCAACTGACTACTGGGAGTTGCATCCTAACAGGGGTCATTCTGACGAGCATCGGTAATCCCTTATTCATCCAACCCGGGATGACTTCACGACGTCCCTTACGCATTGCTTTCACCGCTGCTTTTGCCACCTTGTCTGCTGGTACAGCACCGGTCAACTCCATGCTTCCAAGTTCCATGCCGGCGACCTTCTGGAATCCGGTAACAACGAACCCTGGGCAAAGCGCGGTGACTGTGACTCCTGTTCTCTTCAATTCAGAGTGCAACGCGCGCGTGTACGAGAGCACGTAGGCCTTGGTTGCACAATATACTGCCATATTCGGGCCTGGCTGGTATCCTGCGATTGAGGCGACGTTGAGAATTCGGCCCGAGTCGCGCGCCTTCATCACAGCGGAGTAGTGGCGCGCGAGGTGAGTGAGTGCTCTGACATTGAGGTCGATCATGTTGAGTTGGCCGGCTTGGTCGAGAGATACGTGCTTACCCACGAATCCGAAGCCGGCATTATTGACGAGAATGTCGATTTCACCTGATTCCTTGATGACATTCTCAACGCCGACCTGATCAGTCAGGTCGGCAACGACCACCTTTACGTCGATTCCAAAGGCCTCTGTCAATTCATTTGCAAGGGCCTCAAGTTCTACTCTTCTTCGTGCAGTAATTACTAGATTGCACCCTTGTGAAGCCAGCACTCGTGCAATCTCTCGACCTATACCACTCGAAGCGCCGGTGACCAATGCCTTCTCCTTCCCAGACGATAACATGGTCATCCCAAAGTGGTCATAGTAATCAACTGATTCTCAATTGAATGATCTTGAATCACTGATGATTTTTCACAACAAAACGAACTGTTGATATACCCTCAGTGCTACTGTATATTTTACCTCTGAGCGGTACCGGCAAGATGGGAAATTGACCTCAGCCCTAAAGGCTGAACGATTGCCCAATATGAGCCTACACCGCTTGTTGGATTGACTAATTCGAGATGAGAAATATGGGCACAAATACAATTGGCAGACAAAGCTGGACACTGACAGCGGTGCGCGACTTCAAGTCGGCACTGGACGAAGATATAGAGTGGGAGGAATTTTCCTACGGAAGAACATCAGATGAACTTGAAGAAGAAGACAGGAGAACTGCATTCCTACCATCTGGGCTAGTATACCTACTTGTACGAGCGAATTTGGCATCCGAGGCATTAGAGTCCGGATTTGTTACGGAAATGTGCTCCTATCCTAAAAATGGAGAAGAATGGGTTTGTTTCGAAAGGATAGTTCTCAGTTCGATACATCCCCCCTTTGGTCCTACTATTGCTCGCTATGCAGTTGAGGATGGAGAGGATTCTGTTGAGATGATTCAACTAAGGTGTGGTGAGTCACTTCCGAAGAAACTTTGGCTTCGTGTGGTGGAATTGGATCCGAGTACAATGGCATGGTTGATTGATTCCGACCTATCGCTTGGAAAGCACAAGGGCCAATCAACTCTGGATGATTGGTGCGAGATTGGAGAGGTTACAAGGAATGCACGAAACAAACCATGGAAGCGCAAACAACTAGCTCTACCTGGACCTCCTAGTAAATCGTATAAATTCCGCTGAGAATGTTGATGGACGTTCGATTCTCGCCACAAGCCATGTCTGAGCACACGCTCCAACACAAACTGATTGCCGAATTCATCGGGACATTCTTCCTAGCCCTGACGATTTGTACCGCCGCTGTGCATGGTTCAGCGGGAGAATATGCACCATTTGCCATCGCCTCTACTCTCATGGTGATGATTTACGGACTTGGGCATGTCTCTGGGGCACACTTCAACCCGGCTGTAACTGTTGGAATTTGGCTGCGCGGTGCGTGTGAGAAGGATGAGGTCGCACCGTACATCGCGGTGCAGGTCATCGCCGGAGCCGCGGCTGCTCTTGCATCTGCTAACCTACTGATTGCTGATCCGAGTGTCACTGCGCTTGAACTCGATATGACTCAAACGATTGGTGCAGAATTCCTCTACACCTTCGCGCTCGTCTTCGTGATTCTGAACGTTGCGACGAGCGAGGCAACCGCTGGCAACGGATACTACGGTGCTGCGATTGCCTTCGTCGTACTCGCAGGTGCCTTGACCGTTGGCGG
>Ga0114933_10001010_pt1 | contig 32417 bp, 35 predicted proteins | sample 4SBtaG_FD_89691 | JGI IMG/M metagenome (GOLD analysis project Ga0114933, IMG submission 89691) | Deep subsurface microbial communities from Kolumbo volcano to uncover new lineages of life (NeLLi) - 4SBTROV12_W25 metaG | ecosystem: Environmental > Aquatic > Marine > Volcanic | place: Kolumbo... | reverse complement strand
TCGCTCGGCGAGTTCCAGGTGCCTGAGTAGTAGGCACTGAACACGAACTCGGGGGAGCCGTCACGGTCCATGTCGCCAGTGGCGCAGGCGTGGCTGCCAAACGTCGAGAACTCCAGGCGGTCTTCGCTCGTGAAGCCGTCCTCGCCGCCCCAGAACAGGTAGCTGGTCGTGCCGTAGCTCGACCCGGTGTAGTAGACCGGCGTCAACAGGTCGAGCCAGCCGTCCCCGTCGAAGTCGGAGAGCTCCAGATCCCACACATACCTCTGGGTGATCGAGCTCACGACCTGGCTCGAATAGCCCAGGGAGGAGCCGTAGTAGACGTAGATGTTGGCGGACGAGCTGGACGAAGTCCCCGAGCGCCAGCCGGCGAAGACCAGGTCGTCCCAGCCGTCGTTGTCGACGTCGCCGATCTCGACGTCCGCAGACCCGTGGGTCGGCAAGCTGACCTTGTAGGCGCTCGACGGGCCCTCCTCCCAGCCCCAATAGACCGTGCTGGATGTCGAGTACGAACTGCCCCCGTAGTGGGACGCGAACACCAGGTCGGTGAACCCGTCGCCGTTGAGGTCCTTCACCTTCACGTCTCGGCAGCCGATGGTGTCCAACTCCACGGTCTCGACGTAGTCCGGACCCAACACGATCTGCGAGTCCGTGCTGTAGCTGGAGCTGTTGCGGTACTGGCAGATCGCCAGGTCCGTCGTGCCGTCCCCATCGATGTCTCCGGTCGCCACCTTCGTAGCCCCCGTCGTCGGGATCTCGACCCGGTCGTCCTCGGCAAAGTCCGGGCCCCAGTAGATCGCCGAGGTCCCCTCGTAGTCGCCGTCGTAGAAGGACAGGATCACCAGGTCGGTGTGGCCGTCCTCGTCGAGGTCCTGGGCCAACACGTCGTAGGCGCCGAGGACCGCCAGATCGGTGTAGTTGTCCTCCTTCGGCCCACCGTCCGTGCCCCAGTAGATGCGGCTCGGCGCGTCGTAGCCGGCGGCGCTGCGGTAGTTCGCGAAGACCACGTCCTGGTAGCCGTCGCCGTCGAGGTCCGCGCTCACCGCCTTGCGCGCATACGATGTCGGCAGGCCCCGTCGCGCGGTGTCGGTCAGCTGGCTCCCGCGTCCCCAGTAGACCCAGCTCTCGGTGTCGTAGCTGCTCCCCGAGTACTGGATCGGAAACACCACATCCGGCCGCCCGTCGCAGTCCAGGTCCGTGCAGTAGTCCAGGCCGTCGCAGTCGCGATCGATGCCGTCGAAGGGCACCTCGCGCTTGGTCGAGCCGGGGTAGGTCTCCGGGTCGGTGTCGTCGCAGTCTCCACCGTCCGTACCGTAGCCGGACAGCGGCACGCAGGAGCCGACCGCCGTCGCGTCGCCGCCGTAGCCGTCCCCGTCGTCGTCGACGTAGTAGAGCGTCGCGTCCAGGGCGTCGCCCTCGTCCAGCGTGCCGTCGCAGTCGCTGTCCACCCCGTCGCAGTACTCGTCCGCGCCGGGGTAGACCGCGGCGTTGCCGTCGAAGCAGTCCCCGCCCTCCTGGATGTAGATCGCGGCGGGCTGCTCGCAGGAGGCGATCTCCTGGCTCTCGTCGCCGAAGCCGTCGCCGTCGACGTCCGGGTACCACAGCGTCGCCGGCGTGGCCGAGGCGTCCGCGTCGTCGCAGTCCCCGCGCTCGGAGGCGAAGCCGCTGGGCTGGTCGCAGGCCACCTGGACCGCCCCATCGTCCGCGCCGTAGCCGTCCCCGTCGTAGTCCGCGTACCAGGTCTGGATGTCCTCGGCGTCCGGCCCGTCCGACACGCCGTCGCAGTCGTTGTCGATGCCGTCGCAGACCTCGTCCGCGTCAGGGTGGATGTCCGGGTCCTCGGGCGCGCAGTCGTCGAAGTCGACGGTGCCGTCGCCGTCGGTGTCGACGTTGTAGGGGCTGTTGCCTTCCCCCTCGCCCGAACAAGCCAGCCAGATCAGGAGCATGGAGGGGAGTCTACCGACCCCAGGTCGACTCCGTGGACTTGCGGCGACTCTTCTCCCGCTCCAGGAAGCGCTTCAGGAAGCGGTGATGCTCCTCGCCGACGATGCCGACCGCGCCGGGCTCGAGCCGCCTGCGCTCGCAGACCGTGTGCAGGGTCAAGGCCGCCGCCACGCTGACGTTGAGCGACTGGGTGACCCCCCGCATCGGGACCTGGACGATGCCGTCGGCCTCGGCGCGCGCCTGGGCCGACACCCCCGCGAGCTCGGAGCCGAAGAGCAGCGCCAAGGGCTCGTCGACCGGCACCTCGCCAGGAGAGACCGCGTCATCGCCGAAGTCCCCGATCCAGACGCGGAAGCCCTGCTCACGGAGCGCCGCGAAGCAGGCAGCCGTCGTCTCGTGGAAGACGAGCTCGAGCCAGCGCTCCGCCCCCTTCGCCGCCCCCACGCTGGGACGGAAGTCGTTGGTGACGAGGTGCGCGCGGTGGACGCCGAAGGACTCTGCGCTGCGCAGCACGGCCGACACGTTGTGGCGGCGCTCGATGGCCTCGCCGATGACGGTGACGCCGTTCAGCCGCCGCTCGAGCAGGTCCAGGCACAGGATGACGCGGCGCGGGGTGCACTCGCTCGCCAGCTCGACGAGGTCCTCGGGGACGCGCGGGTCCATCACTCGACCTCGAAGCTCCACGTCAGCGTGGAGTCCGCCTCGGAGATGACCGGCTGGCTCCAGAGCACCTCGGACAGGCAGGCAGCGACGGGCTCCTCGACGCTCTCGACGTCCTCGACCCAGGCGCGGCCGAGTCCCGCCGGACCGACGTCGACGCCGATGCGCACGGTCCCTTGCAGACCGGGCTGGAGCATCCACCAGCGGCGCAGGCAGACCTCGATGTCCGGACGGGCCGCTGCTAGGAACTCCTCGGCCGCGACGGCGTCGCCGGAGGGTGAAGCGGCCGGGAGCATCGCCCGAGCCCCAGGAACCCGGACTTCGACCGTCTCCAAAGGGATCGCGGGCGTCTCCGGATTGGCGGTCCGCTCGTCCCCGCCTCGGGTGGCGAGGGTCAGGGCGAAGACGGCGAGCGCCAGGAACATCAGCCGGAACACGCCCTTGCGCTGCTGGCGCTTGCTTATCGGCAACTTGTCAGATCGATGTAAATCAGGGCGTTCGGCCGTGTTAATCTGGCCTCTTCACAAGAGGACAAGATGTTCACTCTCCTTATCACGCTCGCCTGTGGACCGAACGAGCAGGTCACCGAGTTGGCCACCCAGCTGGACGCGCTGGAGCAGAAGGTCACCACCGAAGAGCAGGCCCAGCAGGTCGACGCGCTGCGCATGCAGCTGGACCTCGCGAGGACCCAGCAGCAGTACGACGCGCTGGCGCTCAGCATCGAGCGCACGGAGTCCGGACTGACGGCTACCGCAACCCGGTAGGGCTCAGCTCTCGTTCTCCACGACGGCGTGCTCCAGGAGCGCGTCGAGGGGGACGACTTTGAGCGCGCCGGCGTGGGTGCTCTCCAGCTTGACCGGGCAGGCCTTGCCGACCTGGAAGGCGGAGAACCAGCTGCCGGCGCAGACGCACCACTGATCCCCGGCGTTCAGCCCGGGGAACTTGTGCTGGGGCACCGGCGTGATGAGGTCGTTGCCCATGCGCTGGAGGAACTGCAGGAAGTCGTCCGTCAGGTGACAGCAGACGGTGTGGGAGCCGTGGTCGTTGTCGTCGGTGTTGCAGCAGCCGTCCCGGTACCAGCCGGTGAGCGGGTCAAGGGAACAGGACTGGAGGGGACTTCCGAGGACGTTGATCGGGGCGTGCATCAGGGCAGGTCTAACGTGAACTCGTAGGGGCTCGAGCAGTTCCCGCCGTCCGCGCTGTAGAGGATGACCCCGTAGTAGGCGGTGTCCGAGGACCAGGTGTCACCGGCCCGGTAGATCGTCTCGGTGCCGCCCTTGCCCTCGGCGTCCGCGAGCTCGATGAACTCCCAGCCCGTCTCGTCATCGGGGTACCAGTAGAGCTCCAACACGGCATCGACCCCGCTCGGCGGGTCCATCGTGACGTTGAAGTCGAAGGAGTCCCACCAGCCGTCTTCCAGGTAGAACATGTAGATGTCGACGTCGAGCTCGGGCGCGATGTAGGCATCCAGCGTGGTCCCGCCGGAGCTGGTCAGGTCGCCCAGGTCGTTGCCGACCTCGTCGTTGGGCTCGTAGCTATCGCCGCCATCGGCGTCCTCGTCGACCTGGTCATCGCAGTCGTTGTCGACCCCGTTGCAGTCATCGGAGCGCACGCCGGGGTTCGTGTTGCGGTCGTCGTCGTCGCAGTCGCCGTCGTCGACCGTGTAGCCGTCGCCGTCCTGGTCGGCGTCGGCGTCGCCGTCCGCATCGCTGTCCGCGTCGCTGTCGCTGTCGGCATCGCTGTCGGCGTCCGCGTCCGAGTCGCTGTCGGAGTCCGCGTCAGCGTCGGCGTCGGCGTCCGCTTCGGGGAAGCCGGAGTCCCACTCGCGTTCGCTCATCGGGAAGCAGCTGAGGAGAACGAACAGCATCAGAAGCTCCGGGTCAGGACGAGCCCACAGGGTGTCGGAGAGACGACCAGGTCTGTGGTCGCCCACAGACCCGCCGCGGTGGCGAGCGCCAGTCCGGCCCCGACCCCGGCGCCGATGGCGATGTTGCGGGTGGGCACGACCTCGTCTTCGTAGATGGCGCGGGCGGCCGAATCGCTGGGCACGGCCAGGAAGTTCTCGTAGGAGCGCTTCGCGAGCATGTACTCGTAGCCAGCGAGCCCCGCGAGGCCGACGCCCGCCAGCGTGACCCCTCCGTTCAGAGCCAGGCGCCCCGCCTTGCCGGACGACTCCCTGGGCTCGCGAGGCTCCTCCGGGGGCTTCACCTCGGCGACGGGTTCCGGCTTGGCCTCCGGCTCCGGCGCGGGAACCGGTTCGGGCTTGGCCGCGGATCGAAGGTCCTCGACCGTGGCCGCCTTGAGCTGCATGTCCACAACGACCCGAATCGCGTCGTCGTCCTTCATCTCGATGTGCTCGACGAAGACGGGGCGCGCGTCGGTCGCGGAGTTCCAGAAGCCCAGCTCGTGGTGGCCCCCGGGGATGTCCGAGAGCTCCAAGGGCGTGGCCCCGACCAGGCGGCCATCGATGCTGACGACCAGGAAGGTGCCGGCGGAGTCGACCCTCAGGTCGGCTGCGAGGGTGGTCCCGAGGAGCAGGGTGAACATAAGGACGCACGATATCGCGCACACCGGAGGGCGGATCCATGATCGAGCTGGGCCCGGAGCACGAGGCGACCCTGCGCGCCTTCGAGGCGGACTTCGGCGAGGAGCCGATCCCCGCCTACTTCGTCGACCGCGCGTGGAGTCACGCCCGCAAGGTCGAGGAGCTCGCAGCCTGGGGGCGCGGCGAGCGTCTCCAGCCCGGCTGGGACCCCTGCTCTACCTTCTTCGAGGTCGTCCACCAGGAGATCGTCGGCGTGGTCAACATCCGCCACAGCCTGAGCCCCGCCCTGCTCCGGTGGGGTGGCCACATCGGCTACGCGGTGCGCCCCTCGAGACGGCGCGAGGGCCACGGCCACCGTCTACTGGCCGGCGGCCTGGACTTCCTCCGCGGGCTGAACGTCGTCCGCGCCCTGCTGACCTGTGACCCCGACAACGCCCCCTCCCGGCGCATCATCGAGGCCGGAGGCGGCGTGCTCCAGGACATCCACTTCCACGACGGCCACCAGCGCTTGGTCTGCCGCTACTGGATCGGGCTGTAGGCACCGGCCCAGGCGGGGCCGTACTCCTCGGCGAGAAAGTCCTCGGTCCGCTCGATGTTCCGGCGCAGGATGGCGGCCTGCTGACGCTCCATCGCTCGAACGATGTACTCGGCTGAGAGCGAGACCGCGCTGGTGTCGGCAGCGGGCTCGTCGAGCAGCTCCTGCGAAGCCTCGAGGGTCCGGACCAGGTCGCCCCAGAACATCTCGCGATGGTCCGGGCGCATCTCGACGTCGGGCTCGGTGACGATCAGGAAGACGCCCTCGGGCACCGATGCGTGGACCTCCTGCGCCTCGGTCTCCAGCAAGACGAAGCAGCTCGGGTGCCGCGGCACGCTCGCAGACCAGCGCGTGCCGGTTGCGTTGGTCCGGATCCCCTGGAGGCCGCAGTCGTCGGTCAGCTCGAGGTCCTCGAGCGGCCGGTCGAACTCGATGGACACGTCGACCCACTCCAGCTCTTCGACTTCGCAGGCGGTGGCGAGGGCGGGCATCGCCCCTCGCCACCGCAGCAAAGCGACCGGGCGGTCCTCGAGCTGGAGCGCGACCTCGCCTCGCCGTTCGTGAACGACGAAGGCCGTCTCGTCTCCGATGTCCACGGCGATCGCCCCATCCGGCCTCGCCCCTTGGGGGACAGCACAGGAGACGACGCGCTCGCCGGTGACGGCGGCGGCCTCGTGCAGGGGGGCGGGGAGCGTGAGAAGCGACAGCGGGAACATCGAGAACCTCCGGTGTTGCCTTCATCGCCCGCGGCGGGACCGCGCTGTATTACCGGCGATTACGGGCGATTTCCGATAGCGGCCCGGCATGTCCGAACGCGTCCTCGTCGAAGTCGTCGATCACATCGCTCACGTCAGGCTGAACCGTCCTGACAAGCTCAACGCCCTCGACCTGCCGATGTTCGAGGCGATCAACGCCGCGGGAGACCGTGTCGCCGCCGATCCGAGCGTGCGCGCGGTGGTCCTGAGCGGCGAGGGTCGATCCTTCTGCTCCGGCCTGGACTTCCTCTCCTTCGTCCAGTCCGGGCAGGAGGGCCAGGACCGTCTGCTCGGCGAGCGCGTCGGCCCGGCGAACCTCGCCCAGCGCGTGGCCTGGGTGTGGCGCGAGCTCGACGTGCCAGTGATCGCCGCGCTGCACGGCCACGTCTACGGCGGGGGGTTGCAGATCGCGATGGGCGCAGACATCCGCATCGCCACCGCCGAGGCCCGCCTGAGCGTCCTCGAGATCAAGTGGGGCCTCATCCCCGACATGGGCTTCACCCGCACGCTGATGGGCACGGTCCGCCCCGATGTGCTGGCCGAGATGACCTTTACGGGCGCGCCGATGTCCGGCGAGGCGGCGGTCGCGGCCGGCCTCGTCACACGCCTCGCCGAAGACCCGCTGGCCGAGGCCCTCGACCTCGCCAAGGTCATCGCGTCGAAGAACCCCGACGCCATCCGCGCGAACAAGCGCATGATCCGCGAGGCTCCCGCGCTCTCGACCGCCGAGGCCTTCGAGCTCGAGAGCGCGCTGCAGATCGGGGTGCTCGGCAAGCCGAACCAGCTGGAGGCGGTGGCCGCGAACCTGCAGAAGCGTCAGCCGGTGTTCTCGAAGACCAGGAGCTGAAGGCCGGGGCCCAAGGCTCCCTCGCCTCGCTTCAAGGCCACGTGACTGGCCAGCCGGAGCCCACCGGCCAGGGCGACGAGGCGCTCGACGGAGAAGCCCAGGTGCTTGTGCCCCATCGTGCGTCGGAACTCGGCGCGGTCGTGCTCGACCATGTCCAGCACGATGGCTCGGCCCCACGGCTTCAGCACTCGGCGGAGCTCCGAGAAGACAAGGCCCAGGTCCTCGACGTGGTGGAGCACCAGGACCAGCAAGGCGGCGTCGAGCTCGTCGTCCTCGATCGGCAGGTCGTCGAGGCGCCCGCAGCGCAGGTCGGCGTCGGGCACGCGCTTCCGAGCCACCTCCAGCATGGCCGGCTCGCGATCGACCCCGATGGCTCGAACCCCCGACAAGGCCGCGAGCATCGCCCCCGTCCCGCAGCCCAGATCCGCGACCGTCACGTCGTCCAGCAGCGCCAGCAGCGTCGGCAGGACGAAGTCGTGCCCGAAGAGGTCCTCGCGCAGCGCATCCCAGCGGCTCGCGTGGCGGCCGAAGAAGTCCTCGCCGTCGGCCCGCGACAGGCTCAGCACGGTGCGCATCCGGGCCAGGTCAGCCTCGCGCACATTGCCCAAGGAGGCAGTCACCGACTGCCAGATCGCAGTGGTCGGCGCGTCCAGCGACGCGATCCGGACCAGGCTCTGTGTGCCCGCGCTGCGCCTCTGCACGAGCCCCCGGTCGACGAGCACCTTCAAGTGCCGCGAGATCGTCGACTGGGGCAGCTGGAGCGTGTCCTGCAGCTCCTTCACGCCGAGCTCCTCGACCTCGACCAGGGCCAGGATCCGGGCCCGCACGGGCTCGGACAGGGCGCTGAGGATCGGAAACACGCTCATGTTTTTCTTGTACCGGCTTGCAATCCATTCGTCCATCCGGCTAAACGGATTGAGTGATCCTCAACGACCCTCTGGAGTCCCGATGACCAACAACCCGACCTCGACCTTCATGGACACCCTGCTTCCGCTCTTCGGCGGCTTCGACCACAAGGTGGCCGACCTGTCCGACGACACGATCCGCTTCGGGCGCAAGGAGCTCGAGCTGGCCCTGGTCGAGATGCCCGGCCTCGCCGCCCTCCGCGAGGAGTACGCCGGTCAGAAGCCGCTCGCCGGCGCCAAGATCATGGGCTCGCTGCACATGACCATCCAGACGGGCGTGCTCATCGAGACCCTCGTCGAGCTCGGCGCGGACGTGCGCTGGGTCAGCTGCAACATCTTCTCCACCCAGGACCACGCCGCCGCCGCGGTGGTCGCCGGTCCGAACGGCGACGACGGCACGCCGGTCTACGCCTGGAAGGGCGAGACCCTGCCCGAGTACTGGTGGTGCACGCTCCAGGCCCTCGTCTGGGCCGACGGCGCCGGCCCGAACCTCATCCTCGACGACGGCGGCGACGCCACCCTGCTCGTGCACCTGGGCAAGGAGTACGAGGTCACCGGCACCATCCCCGCCGTCGAGAGCGGCTCCAGCGAGGAGCACCGCGTCATCCTCCAGGTCCTGCACGACGTGCGCGCCGAGAAGGGCGACCGCTTCTGGCACGAGCTCGCCGCGCCGATCCGGGGCGTCTCCGAGGAGACCACCACCGGCGTCCACCGGCTCTATGAGCGCGTCGAGGCCGGCACGCTGCTGTTCCCCGCCATCAACGTGAACGACTCCGTGACCAAGTCCAAGTTCGACAACGTCTACGGCTGCCGCCACAGCCTGGTGGACGCCATCATGCGCGCCACCGACGTGCTCATCGCCGGCAAGAAGGCCCTGGTCTGCGGCTTCGGCGACGTCGGCAAGGGCTCGGTCCAGTCCCTGCGCGGCCAGTCCGCCAAGGTCTCCGTGACCGAGATCGACCCGATCTGCGCGCTCCAGGCGAGCATGCTCGGCATCGAGGTCGTCACCATCGAGGACGTGGTCGGCGCCACCGACATCTTCGTCACCGCGACCGGCAACAAGGACATCATCACGGCCGCCCACATGCAGCAGATGAAGCACAACGCCATCGTCTGCAACATCGGCCACTTCGACAACGAGATCGACATGGCGGGTCTCGAGGCGCTGCGCGACGCGGGCGAGGTCGAGAAGATCGACATCAAGCCCCAGGTCGCCGAGTGGAAATTCAAGAGCACCCACGGCGGCAAGGGCCACAGCGTGCTGATCCTCGCCGAGGGCCGCCTCGTGAACCTGGGCTGCGCCACGGGCCACCCGAGCCTGGTGATGAGCGCCAGCTTCACGAACCAGACGATGGCGCAGATCGAGCTGCACCAGAACGCCGAGGCCTACGGCAAGAGCGTCGTGACGCTGCCGAAGCACCTCGACGAGAAGGTCGCCCGGCTGCACCTGCAGAAGTTCGACGTGAAGCTCACCCAGCTCAGCGAAGAGCAGGCCGCCTACATCGGCGTCACGGTCGAGGGCCCCTACAAGCCCGGGCACTACCGCTACTGAGCTTGCACGCTCGCGACGAGGCTTCCGGTCACGTCCTGGAAGCCGTACTCGCCCATGAAGCTCCGGGCCTCGAAGGTGAGGCCCACCTCGCCGGCCTCGACGCCTCCTTCCAGGTCGGCGTCGAGGTCGTTGACGAAGTAGCCGTCCTCGCCGATGGCCCAGGTGTCGAAGACGATCTCGCCCTCGACTCCGCCGTCCTCGAAGAGCCTGCCAGAGAGGCTCCAGTCCAGGTCCTCGCCGGTGTCGTCCCAGGTGAAGCGGCAGATCCCGGCGGCCTCGAGCGCCCCCTCGTCGTCGACGGAGAGCAGCGCCTCGGAGCCCTCGCAGATGACCCACTCCCACTCTGGCATCTGCCAGGAGATGGTCCCGGCATAGGCGCCCGCGTGGGGATGGCCGAGGTCGACGGCGCTGTCGTCTTGCCCTTCGAGGGGGACGAGCACCAGGGTTCCGGGTTTGCAGGCGAGCAGGAGGGGGAGCACCCCGAGAGGCTACTGAATCTCGCCCTGCACGTCACCGACGACGTCGAGCGTTCCCCAGTCGCCCATGTAGACCTCGGCGTCGAAGTCGAAGCCGAACTCGCCGTCCTCGACCTCGCCGGAGATGTCCCCCGTCAGGGTGTCGAGGTACCAGCCGCCGTCGTAGCCCCAGGTGTCGAAGGAGATCTCGCCGCTGATGTTGCCGTCGTCGTCCACCGACCCGGCCATCTCGAAGGCCATGTCGTAGTCGTCCTGCTGGCCGTAGTAGATGCAGCTGCCGGAGTAGTTGAAGCTGCCCTCGGCGTCGACGTCCATGTCGAAGTCCTCGCCCTCGCACATCTCCCAGTCGTAGCCCCAGTCGCCCGGGTCCTCGATGGCCCACCAGACCTCGGCTTCGTAGGAGCCCTCGGCGAAGTGGGGCTGATCTTCTTCTTCTGCGCCGGTGTCGTCGGTCACGCCGGGCGTGCCGTCGCTGCCCGCTTCGGTCAGGACGATGTTTCCGGGGCTGCAAGCAAAGAGGAGGCTGAGGATCATGGTGCGGTTCTCCCTGGCGCGCGCAGTTTAGCCGCGCTCTGAGCCCTCGGTGTCCCGCCAGGCGAGACTTCATGATCCGTTAGCATTCTCGGATGCTTCTCCTGCTGGCCTGTACGGGCCGCCAAGCAGCGCCACCGGCGCCGAAGCGGGTGGTGCTCTCCCTGGACCACGGCTGGACCCACGAGGGCGCTGCCCTCCACGGGACCGACCCCTCGCCGATCTCGATGTCGCTGTCCTTCGACCTGCCCGCCGAGCTCGCCCAGCCGGGCAGCCTGCTGGTGCTCGAGGGCCTGCGCGACCGGGCGGTGGTGACCGTGAACGGGACGGCCACGCCCGAAGTCGTCGGCGGCAACGCTCCCGCCGAGGTCGTGGTCGGCCCCCACCTCCGCGCAGGCCAGAACACGCTCACCATCGACATCGCCGCGATCGCCGGAGACTCCAAGGCGCTCGTGGGCCAGCCGGATGTGCAGTGGCGTCTGGGAGCCCTGCCCACCCTCGTCATCCGCCCGGCCACTCACATCGAGTGGGTCAGCCTGCCGCTGGTGGGCGACGACGTCCGACCCATCGCCGGCGTCGAGGCCGCCCCCGAGGGCGCCACGGTGCGCTTCTTCGCAGCGCTCGACGGCGAGATCCTCCAAGCCCTCGGCCAGGCCCCCGTCGTGAACGGCGTGGCCCGCGGCGAGCTCTCCGACTGGGACGGACCGCGCTGGGGTCGGGGCGAAGCGAGCGACCTCTTTCACCTCGTCGCGGTGCTCGAGGACAGCGCGGGCTCGACCCTGGACTCCGCCGCCTGGCGAACGGGCGCACGCTCGGTGAGCTTCGACGAAGCGCTCCTGCTCAGCGGCGAGAAGGCGACTCTGCTCGGCGCCCGCCTCTCCTATGGCGGTGACCTGGTCGCCCAGATGCGGGTCCACGCCGACGCCGGGCTGAACAGCGGCGAGTACCACGGCGATCCCTGGGACCGTCGAACGATGGAGCTGGCCGACGAGATCGGCCTGCCGGTGGCCTTCGTCCCGCGGTGCGACGGCCGCGTGCGCTTCCGGGAGTCCGCGTACCAGAACAAGACCACCGAGCTCGAAGCCCAGGACGAGCGTCTGCTGTCTGCGGCCGCCCACCACCCCTCGCTGGTGCTCTGGGTCCAGGAGCTCCGCATCCCCCACGACCACCCGCTCACAGCCAGCCTGACCGAGGACCCATCCGACCGGCCGGTGGTCCAGGTGGACCTGCCCGGCGCACCCTTCCCGGTGTTGAAGGCGGGCGCCCCCTACCCGACCAAGCTCGGCGACCAGGGGCCGTGGTGGATCATCGAGCTCACCAACGGACCGCCGGACCAGGTGCCCGTCGCTCTGCGCGCCGCCTTGTCCACCCAGGCCCTCGGCGGCGTGCTCCGGGCCACGGACAGCATCAACCGGAACGACCCCTGGATGCGAACGGCGGGGCCCGAGATCGCCACGATCGCCCAGGAGCTCGGGGCGGCACCCCTGCCATCAAGCCGGCGGGCCTCGTCACTTGTCGAGCTCAGCGGTCCGGCGCCCGGCACGGTCGTCTGGATCGAGGTCCCTCACGCTGGCGGGTTCGGAACGGTCGTCGGCTCGGAGACCACACGCTTGTCCGCGTGGCACGAGGGCGACGCGGTGGTGCGGGTCGGCGACGCCTCGCATCCGGTCACTCTGGACGCCGGCGAGTGGAAGCGGTTCGAGCGGATCGGAGGCGCGACCCAGCTGGCCTTGTGATTAGGAGGGGGGTGCTCAGGAGGGGCGATGGCCAAGCAGCTCTACAGCATCCTCGGCGTGCCCGAGGACGCCTCCGACACGGAGATCAAGAAGGCGTACCGCAAGCTCGCCCGCGAGCTGCATCCCGACACGAACCCCGATGACCCCAGCGCCGAGGAGCGCTTCAAGCGCGTCGGCGCGGCCTACGAGGTCCTCGGGGACGCGGACAAGCGCAAGCTCTACGACGAGTTCGGCGAGGACTCCCTGCGCCAGGGCTTCGACGCCGACCGCGCTCGCGCGTGGCGCCAGCAACCCTTCCAGGGCGGGCCGGGCATGGAGGACCTGCTCGGCTCGATCTTCGGCCGCCAGGCGGGGCCGCGGCGCGGTCGCGATGTGCGCGCGGACATCCAGTTGGACTTCCGGAGCGCGGCCCTCGGGGGCACCCACCACATCCAGTTCCGCGGTCGCGGCATGGACGTGCGCATCCCGCCGGGCGCCGATGACGGCGACGACATCCGGCTCCGAGGAAAGGGCAACCCGGGCTTCGGCGGGGCGCCTCCGGGCGACCTCGTGATCACGCTGCACGTCGGGCCGGACGAGCGCTTTCGCCGCGAGGGCCTGAACCTCCACGTGGACATGCCGATCACGGTCCCCGAGGCGATCCGCGGTGGCAAGGTCGACCTCCCGCTGCTCGAGGGCGCCGTGAAGCTCTCCATCCCGCCCGGCTCACAGAGCGGCGACGTGCTGCGCCTGAAGGGCAAGGGCGTCACCCGGGGCCGTCGCGGCACCGGCGATGTGTTCGCGCACCTGGTCGTGCACGTGCCCGCCGCCCTCGACGACGAGGTCCTCGACGCGATCGAAGCCGCCTACGACGACGACGTACGCGGGCTCTAATCGACCGGCTGGTGGCCGTAGCGGATGAACTGGTAGGCCTTCTCCAGCGTGTCCAGGCTCTCCTCGACCCGGTCCTCGACGTCCTCGCGGGTCTGGGCGGCGAGCGCGATCAGGCCTCGCCAGCGCTCCTCCAGGTGCTCCCAGTCGTCCTGGAACTCCAGCTTGCCCAGGTGGGCCTGCAGCCGGATCTCGTCCCGGATCTCCGCGAGCATCGACAACCGCTGGTAGACCGCGGGCTGCCTCAGGCTCGGGTTCTGGAACTCCTTCCTTGCAAGCCACGCCTGCACGCGGAGCTCGTCCGCGATCCTCTCGATCGGACGGTGGACTTCTTGTTCTCTCATGCCGACCTCCTGCCTTCACCTGCTGCAAGCCCCGGGCCAGCCCTGGCCTCGCTGAATACGTGGATCGGCGGGCGACTTGACCCGGGTGACCGGGCGCAATCGCGCGTCAGTAGAGCCGCTTCACCCGGAGTGGGCGCTCACCGAGGACCTTGCGAAGGGTCGGTCCGACGATCACCACGGCGCCGTCGAGGTCCTCGTCGATGGCCTCGATGACCGCGTGGGATGCCTTCAGTCCGCCGAGCCAGGCGCGGTGGTCGGAGAGGTAGACGAGATCGCCGGCCTTCGCACCGAGGGACCCGGCGAGCGAGGGGCTCAGAGTGACCACCGGCAGCAGTCCGCGACCGACCCGCCGGTCGTCGTCTCCGTCCTGCGAGGTCGCCGCGGCCCAGTCGGACTCGGTCTCCTCGCCGGGGCTGCCCTTGTACCAGGCGATGGCGTCGCTGATCGTGCCCCAGACCAGGCCCTTGACGTCCTCGATCGGCCGCGCCTTGGTGAACAGCGTCACGCCGACCCCGATGACGGCGCAGACGAGCAGGCCGTAGAAGGCGCGCATGAACTTCCAGACGTCCTTGCCGGCCAGGAAGCCGTCCTCGACCTCCTTCATCGGCACCCCGTGGGCGAAGGGGGCGATGAGCTCGGGCCAGACCACGCTGGCGAGGATGGCGATCGAGCCGCCGACCATGGTCCACATCGCGGCGGTCGGCGTATAGCGACGCCAGAAGACCCCGAACAACAGCGCGATGACCAGGGGCGGCGTGACAGCGGCGGTGAAGGCACCGTGGGCCGAGTAGATCGAGCCGAACTGCATGAAGACCGGCACGAGCATCACGCCGAAGACGGTGATGGAGACCGAGGCGATGCGCGCGATGTTGAGCCGCTGCTTGTCCGTGGACTTGGGCCGCAGCGGCACGTAGACGTCGTTCACCGCGATGGCCGCGACCGCGGTGACGAGGGTGTCGACGGTCGACATCAGCGCTGCGGTCAGCGCCGCCATGATCAGGCCGAAGACACCCGGCATCGCCAGGAAGTCGGCCGCGACGAAGAAGGCCTCCTTGCCCTCGATGGCAGGGTCCAGGACGCCGGCGTGAGTGAGCGCCTTTGCGACCCAGCCGCCGCTCGCGACGACCAGCGCTGCGATGGGCATCAGCACCAGCATGACGGTCACGACCGCGCGCCGGCTGTCCTTGACCGACCGGGCGGACAAGAGCCGCATCACCATGCCCTGGTTCAGGAAATAGAACATGGCCGAGTTGGCCATCGCGTCCTGCCAGAAGATGCCGACCGCGGGGTAGTTCGGGTCCTCGTTCAGGGGCACGAACGCCTGGCGATGGCTACGCGGCAGGTGCGACCAGAAGGCGTCGATGCCGCCCAGGTAGTCGATGCCCAGGTAGAGCAGCACCAGGCCCGTCACCAGAAGCATCGCGCCCTGGAAGAGGTCGGTCATGATGACCGAGGTCTGGCCGCCGAAGGTGACGTAGCAGGCCGAGATCGCGGCGACGCCGGCCGCCGACCAGAGCACCGGCCAGCCCAGAAGGATGTTGAGCGCCTGGCCCATCGTGTAGAGGTTGATGCCGACGTAGCCGACCAGGTAGACGAGCAGGAGCCAGGTCGAGACCTGTCGCGCGGCGGGGCCGAAGCGGCGGGCGAAGTACTCCGGGATCGAGACGACCCGGCTGAAGTACAGGAGCGGCAGCCAGCCGAACATCAACAGCGGCGCCCACAGCCAGTCGTTCAGGTAGGTCTGGCTGCTCGCGATGCCGTAGCCGAAGGCGATCTTGCTGTACTTGACGAAGCTGTACGAGCCGATGGTCGTGGCGACCATCGAGAACGCGATCAGCCACCACGAGAAGCGCTGACCCCCGAAGAAGAAGTCCTTGGTCGAGCTGCTCCCCCGCCCGAACCACGTCCCGATGACGAGCATCGCGACGAAGTAGGCGACCATGATCCCGTAGTCGAGGTTCGTCCCCAGCTGGGTCCGCTCGTAGGGCTCCCCGGTGTACGGGACCTGGGCGGCCTCCTCCATCGGGGCGTACTGAAGCCAGGCCTGGATGCCCGCGACCGCGAACAGCCCGAGGAAGACCAACACGAGGTTGCGCAGCTGCGGCCCGCTCGTGCCGACGTAGCCCTGCCTCCAGGCATAGGCGATGCCGACCAGGAAGACCGCGCCGCCGACGATGTACTGGTAGGTGAAGCCGTCCATCGGACGCGCAGTATCGGGTCCTGCTACGGTCCGATGCAAAGGGGGCGCTGTGGCCGACCGCAAGACAGCCTTCGAAGACTTCGTCACGACCGACCCGATCGGAACGATCCTCTCGGACAACGCGATGGGCGACGCGAGCACCGACGACGCCTTCAACCTGGTGGGCAAGCTCGGTGCCGCCTTCGACGTCTTGAGACATCGCAACACGCGGACGCCCCTGACCGTCGGGATCTACGGCTCCTGGGGCGCCGGTAAGACGAGCGCGATGCGTTGGCTCGAGGCCGGCGCTCGACGGTGGACCTCGATCGGCCGGACACCGAAGCTGCGCACCGCGTGGTTCAACCCCTGGAAGTACCAGACCCAGGAGGACGTCTGGCGCGGACTGGTCGCCGAGGTCATCCTGGCCAGCGTCCGTGTCGAGGAGGCCTCGGTCGCGCGGGTCGCGAAGGCTGCGAAGCTCTTCGGCGGGGCGCTCGGATCGGGCTTCGTCCAGGCCCTCGGTGCCGTGGCATCAAGCGCCACGGGCGGCCTGGTGGATGGAGACGTCGCCGTGGCGGCGGGCAAGGACGTTGCGCTCGCCGCACGCCCCGAGAAGCCCTTCCTGAACCTCTTCGAGAGCACCCTGCGAGAATGGGTCGAGGACACGATCCCCGAAGACGAGCGGCTGATCCTGTTCATCGACGACCTCGACCGATGCCTCCCCGAGGTCACCCTCGAGGTCCTGGAAGCCCTGAAGCTCTACCTGGACATTCCGCGCCTGATCTTCGTGGTCGGGGTCGACGACGAGGTGGTCCGCGCCGTCGTGCAGAAGCAGTACGAGGCCCAGGGGGTCGATGCCGAGAAGAGCCGGAAGTACCTGGAGAAGATGTTCCAGGTCGAGGTCCGCCTAGCCCCCACGGAGCAAGACATCGAGGGCTACCTCGACGACCTGCTCGCCCGCGCCGAGTGGTGGCAGTACCTGGGCGAGGAGCGCGTCAAGACCGCCTTCCGCAAGGTCATCCTCGAGCTCGCCGAGCGGAACCCGCGGGAGGTCAAGCGACTCATCAACTCGGCCTTCGTCCAGGGCGTCAGCTCGGTCCACCTCGCCAAGGCGACCGACGCCAGCTTGACCGTCCCGCAGGCGGTGCAGCTCTTCCTGCTTCGCCGTGCGCTGCGTAGGCCCAACGTCAACAGGGCGACGATGCTGGAGTTCCGACGCGGGCAACGGTTCTTTGCGGCCTGGTCCGGCGCTGTGGCCGAGGATCCGGGGGGCCCGCTTCGGCCGGAGCGCTCGACCGAGGAGCAGGTCCAGTCAAAGCGGATGATGAAGGCACCCCACAACCCTGCCTGGGAGGCTGGCGAGCGTTGGCACGACGTCCTCGGCCCCGAGCACGCAGCCTTCCACGCGCTCCTCGACGACCCGATCCTCGCGGAGCTGATGGTGGTGGGGTTTCCCTACGACTGGGCGGAATCAAAAGCCACGACCGAGCCGCGCTTCGACGACGAGTTCATCGAAGCCGTCGCACGGAGCCTGGGCATCAGCGCCGAGGAAGCGAAAGACACCGACGGCTCCGGAGTCGAGGAGCTCGACCTCAGCGGAACGGACATTTCGACCCTGGAACAGGTGGCTCGCTGCCGGCACCTGGCAAGGCTGAAAGCCCGCGACACCGGGGTCCACGACCTCCGACCCCTCCAAGGCCTCACCGCGTTGGGTGAGCTCGACCTCAGCGGCAGCCTCGTCACAGACCTCTCGCCGCTTCGAACGTTCGAGTCGCTCGCGTGGCTGTCGGTACGTGGAACGGCGATCTCAACCCTCGCCCCGCTCGCGGGACACCCGCGGCTCACCTGGCTGTACAGCGCGGACACCCGCGTCACCTCGATCGACGTCGTCGCCGAGCTTCCGGATCTGGGCGTCCTGGACCTTGGGCGCTGCCCAATTCAGAGCTTCGAAGCGCTGCGAAGGTGCACTGGGCTGGAGGCGCTCTTCGTCGGGAGCACGAGTTTTCGAGACGGCGCGATCCTGGCAGGCCTCACGCGGATGTGGGAGCTGTCGCTGGACCGTTCAGACTTCTCGGAGTGGGATGTCCTCGCTGCCCTTGCTGAGCTGCGGCACCTCGACGTGTCCGGGTGCAGCATCGGGGATTTGGCCCCACTGAGCGGGCTGCAACACCTGGAGAGACTGCGCATCGGGGGCACGCAGGTGAGGGATCTGAGCCCGCTGGCTGCGTCACGGCTCCAGTCTCTGGACCTCACCGGCACCAGCGTCGACCGTCTCGACGCGGTGACGACGATGGAGTCCCTCCAGGTACTCAATGGGAGCCACACCGCGCTCCGAGATCTGTCTCATCTGGCCGGACACCCCTCGCTCCATACGCTCGCGCTGGCAGGAGTGCCGGCTACGGACTACGCGGCCGTCGCTGAGATCCCGTGTCTTCGCAATCTCGCGGTCCGTTCGGACGCGGATTTGCCCGCACTCCCCGACAGAGTGCGCGTGGTCAGGAGGTCCTGAGCCTCCGAAACACGAGCAGATGCCCCAACCACGCCAGCCAGACGTGCACCGCGGGCAGCCAGACATAGGGCCAGGTGGCGATCCAGGTGTTCGGTGGCTCCGTGTCGATCTGCTGCAGGGGCGTGGGCATCGAGAGCAGGCCGATGCCGACGACGAAGCTCACCAGCGCGAGCCCGAGCACGTTCCAGGACAAGAGCGCCCACCGCGGGAGGCGATGGGCGAACGGCGCGAGCAGCAGCGCGGTGATCCCCGTGACGATGTCGAAGTTCCAGCCGGACCAGGACATCTCCATGGGGGCGATGCCCTCGACCGCGGCCTGGTGGATGCCGATCTCGACGAGGATGCGAAAGCCCTGGAATCCGACCAGGACGCCGAGCGGCAGCCGAGACAAGGCGTCGCCCCACGCCGACCGCCAAGCCCAGACGAGCGCTGCGAGCATGACGACGAGCAGCACCGGCATGCGCGGCGGGTCGAACTCAGCGAGCACCCCGGCGGACGCCGCGAGGCCCGTCGCAGCGATCCAGCCGCCGAAGAGAAGCAGTCCGATCCCTGCAGCTCGCGCTCCCGAGGTCTTCCACAGCGCCGCCAGCAAGCAAACTGCCATCGCGAGCGGCAGAACCTGGAACACGAGCACCAGCACGCTTCCCCTTTAGCAGCAGGACCACGCCGGCGAGGATGATCGCGGCCCCGATGAGCATGCGGCCACCGACCGGCTCTCCGAGGACCGCGAAGCCAAGCGCCACGGCGACCACCGGGTTCATGAAGGCGTAGCTTCCGGCCAGACGCGCCGGCGCGTTGCGCACGAGCCAGGTGTAGACGGTGCCCGCGACGAGCGACCCCATCACGACCAGGTAGGCGAAGGCACCCACTGTGCGCATCGGCCAGGGCTCCAGGCGCTCACCGAGCAGGAAGCCGACCCCGATGGAGCCCAGCCCACCGACCAGCACGGCCATGCCCAGCGCCTGGGAAGGGTCCTCGGGCAGCTCGGATGAGCGCAGGAAGATCGATCCGAGGCTCCAGCCGCTCGCGGCCACGACGACCAGACCCACCGCCCAGAGGGGGCCGTCGAACTGTGCCCCCGCGAGCACGCCGACCCCGACGAAGCCCAGCACGAGCCCGACGACAGCCGACCGCGTCGGACGAGCCCCTCCGAAGGCCCAGGCGAAGAGCACCAACTGCGCGGGCACGGTCGCCATCAAGAGCGCGACCAGCCCGCTGGGCACGTACTGGGAGGCGACGCAGACCAGCGCGTTGCCCAGCGGAACCAGGAGCACGCCGGCCTTTGCAGCCGTGACCCAGCCCCTCGCCCGAGGTCGCCCCCGCAGCCGAGCCACGACCAGCAGCACGGCGCCGGCGAGGGCGAAGCGAAGACCCGCACCGACGAAGGGTGGCGCGTGCTCGACGAGGAGCCGGATGGCCAGGTAGGTCGAGCCCCAGACGAGCCAGAGGGTGACGAGAGCTGCAGCGACGCGGGACATGAGGCCTCCTGCGACTCAGGCTGCATCCGTCCATCTGTACCGATAAGAGGCACCTTTTCGATTCTGGAACCAGTACAGTCAGTTTTTCTGACCTGTAAGGGGTACACTTGTCTATTGGCACTACGACCGATACACTTGGGCCTGATGACGCTCTACGAAGACGTGGCGGAACGCATCCAGGACATGGTCGACGCGGGCACCTTGCGCGCGGGCCAGAAGATCCCCTCCGTGCGCGGCCTCCACAAGGACCTCGGCGTGAGCATCTCCACGGTGCTCGAGGCCTACCGCCTGCTCGAGGACCGAGGCATCGTCGAGGTCCGCCCCCAGTCCGGTCACTACGTCAAGGCGAGCGCGCGGCCCCCGGAGCCGAAGCACCAGGGCCCCGGTCCCGGCTTCGACCAGAACGACCTGATGGTCCGCATCACGATGCGCGCCGGCCGCGAGGGCCTCGTCGGCCTGGGCTGCGGCCTGCCCGACGCGACCATGCTGCCCCTGAAGCAGCTCGATCGCCTGATGGCGCGGGTCGCGCGTGAGCGAAAGGACCGCCACGACTACGTCATGGCCCCGGGCCACCTCCGCCTCCGCCGGGCCCTCGCCAAGCGGCTCATCGCTGCCGGCTGCACGCTCGGGCCCGAGGACGTGGTCATCACGACGGGCTGCCAGGAGGCCCTGGACCTCTGCTTCCGCACAGTGTGCTCGCCGGGCGACCGGGTGGGCGTGCCGAGCCCCGCCTACTTCGGCCTGTTGGAGATCCTGCGGGCCCAGGGCCTCGAGGCCGTCGAGATCCCGACGCACCCCCGCGACGGCATGGACCTCGACGCGCTGGAGGAAGCGCTCGGCGATCTCTACGCCGTCGCGGTCGAGGCCAACCACGCGAACCCCCTGGGCACGCGCATGAGCGACGCCGCCAAGAAGCGCCTGGTCGAGATGTGCAGTCGCGCCGGAGTCCCCCTGATCGAGGACGATGCCTACGGGGACCTCGGCTTCGACGGGACACGGCCCAGGAGCCTGAAGGCCTGGGACAGGGGCGGCATCGTGCTGTCCTGCGGCACCCTGTCCAAGACCCTGAGCCCGGGCCTGCGCGTCGGCTGGGTGACCGGAGGGCGCTTCACCGCAGAGCTCGCTCGCCGAAAGATGGTCACCAGCCTGGCCTGCGCCACGATTCCCCAGCTCACCGCGACCGAGTTCCTCGAGAGCGGAGGCTACGACCGCCACCTTCGTCGCCTCCGCCGGGTCTACCGCGACAACCTGCGCCGCGTCGGCGTCGCCGTGGCCGAGGCCTTCCCCTTCGGCACCGGCATCACCCGACCGAAGGGCGGCCAGTTCCTTTGGGTCCAGGTGCCTGGCCTCGACGCCCTGGACCTCTTCGAGCGGGCCTGGGACGAGGGCATCAGCATCGCGCCGGGGCCGATGTTCTCAGCCTCGGCGGGCCACCGGGACTGCATCCGGCTGAACGCCAGCGTGCAGTGGAGCGAGGAGCTCGGCGGAGCCATCGCCCGGCTGGGCGAACTGGTCCGCGCCTCCGGATAGGGGGAGACCATGCCTACCGCCATCGTCACCGGAGCCACGCGAGGCCTGGGCCGCGCATTGGCCTTCGACCTCGCCCGCCAGGGAGTCACCGTCTACGGGACCGGCCTGAACCACGACCGCCTCGATGCGCTCGAGGTGGGCGACCTGCCCTTCCACCCGGTTCGGGCGGATGTCTCCAGCGAAGCCTCCAACGCGGCTCTCGCCGAGCGGGTGCGAGGAACGGGGCTCGACATCCTGGTCCACAACGCAGGGGTGCTCGGTTCGCGGGTTCCCCTCGCCCACACCCGGAAGGACGAGTTCGAGCGCGTCCTGGCGGTGAACACGACCGGGGTCTTCGACCTGACCGCCAAGGTCGCACACCTGCTCAACCCCGGCGCGCGGCTGATCTTCGTCTCCAGCGGCGTCGGCAACCAGGCCCGAGCGAACTGGGGCGCCTACTGCGTCTCCAAGAACGCGCTCGAGGCCATCGCGGGCATCTACGCCAAGGAGCTCCACGACGCACGGGTCTACGTCGTCGACCCGGGCGGGATGCGCACCGAGATGCGAGCCGCCGCCTACCCGGACGAGGACCCGATGACCCTGGTCACCCCGGAGCAGAACCTGGGCGTGTTCCGTTGGCTCCTGGCGCCGGACTGCATGGCCCCGAGCGGGTCCCGGCACCTCGCCAAGGACCACCGGTGAGGCTGCACGACGTCGCCGAGACGTGGACAAACCTGCGCACGACGCGCTCCCGCAAGAAAAAGGTCGGGTGGCTCTCCGAGCTGATGGCCGACCGCTCGGACGAGGAGCTGGAGGTGCTGGTCACGTGGCTCTCCGGCGATCTCCGCCAGGGGCGCATCGGCGTCGGCTACGCGGCCGCCTACACCGCGGTGAAGGGAGCCGCCGAGGCCAGCGCGACGTCCTTGTCCGCCGCCCAGGTCGAGGCGGTCTTCGTCGACGTCCAGGGCATCTCGGGCGCCGGCTCGAAGAAGCGCCGCCACGATGCCCTGGTGGCTCTCTTCGAGGCCTGCACGGAGATCGAGCAGCACTTCCTGGTCGGCCTGCTGACCGGCGAGCTCCGCCAGGGAGCGCTCAAGGGCGTGATGGTCGATGCGTTGGCCATCGCGATGGAGGTGCCCAAGGCCGCCGTCCGCCGGGCAGCGATGCTGTCGGGCGATCTCAAGGCGGTCGCCCTGGCCGCGCGCTCCGGCGGCGAAGAGGCCCTCGTCGCCTTCCGGATCACACCCTTCACGGCGCTCCTGCCCATGCTGGCCAAGACCGCCCAGGACCCGGACGAGGTGCTGGAGCTCCACGGCGAGGCCGCCTTCGACGCCAAGCTGGACGGCGTGCGCATCCAGGTCCATCGGGTCGGAGCTCGCGTCCAGGTCTACACGCGCACCCTGAAGGAGGTCTCCCGGCTCGTCCCCGAAGTCGTCGACGCCGCGCTGGCCCTGCCCTGCGAGCGGGTCATCCTCGACGGCGAGCTGCTGGCGCTGGATCCCGCGGGGCGACCGCGCGCCTTCCAGGCCGTGATGAGCCGCTTCGGACGGAACTTCGACAAGCGCACACAGCCCGTGCTGCTCGACGAGGTGCCGCTGACGCCCTTCTACTTCGACTGCCTGCTCATCGATGACCGCGACCTGATCGACGAGCCGCTGCGGGAGCGCATCGCCGCGATGGAGGCGCTGGTGCCCGCGGGAAACGTGGTGCGGCGATGCGTCACGACCTCGGCCGACGAGGGCGATGCCTTCTTTACATCTGTATTGGATGCCGGCCACGAAGGGGTCATTGCCAAGAACCTGGAGAGCGCCTACGAAGCGGGCGGCCGAGGCAAGGACTGGCTGAAGATCAAGCCGGCCCACACCTTCGACCTGGTGGTCTTGGGCTGCGACTGGGGCAGCGGACGGCGCCAGGGCTGGCTCTCGAACATCCACCTGGGGGTGCGGGACGGCGACACCGGCGAGATCCTCATGTGCGGCAAGACCTTCAAGGGCATGACCGACGAGCTCCTGCGCTGGCAGACCGAGACCTTCCAGACCCTGGAGACCTCCCGCACGGACTGGACCGTCTTCATTCGACACGAACTCGTCGTCGAGATCGCGGCCGACAGCGTGATGCCCTCGACCCGCTATCCGGCGGGCTTGTCTTTGCGGTTTGCCCGCGTGAAGGGGTACCGCCCGGACAAGGACCCTTACCAGGCGAGCACCATCGAGGAACTCCGCCGGTTCATGAAGGGTTGATATCAGCCCGCGGGCTCAGTAGACCGCCGCCTCGGAGTGCCACTTGCCGCCGTCCATCGTGGTGTGACCGCGACCGTAGTAGGCCTCGACCCCGTCCCCGTCCATGTCGCAATGGGCCCACACCATCCACCCGATCTGATCGGGAGCCACGTCGATCCAGTACACACACAAGCTCTCCGCCGGATGCTCGTAGCGGAGCGTCTTCCATCCGGCGTGCTCCGGCCACGGGTGCGGCTCGGCTCCCAGCTCGACCTCTGGGCGGGGGATGGCGATCCAGTGACCCTCCATCGCGTGCTCGGTCTTCAGCAGCACGCGGATCTCCGCCACCCGCTCCGCGACCTGTTCGCGCTCCGCCGCGAAGGGAGGCGGCTCGGCGGGCTGGGGTTCGGTGGCGCTGGCGAGAGCGATCAGGAGCATGGCGACTTATCCTCCACAGATGTTCCTGATCCTCGCATGCACCGCGTCGAAGCCGGCTGACTCCGGCCCCTGCATCTCCTACCGAGCGGTGGTCACCGACATCGACGAGACGCTGACGACCTCGGACGAGGAGTGGCTCTCCCAGATGTCGGACGCCACGCACGACCCCGCCATGCGTCCCGACGCGAACACCCTGATGCAGGGCTACGCGGACCAGGGCTACGGCGTCATCTACGTGACCGCGCGTGGGGACGACTTCACCCTGTCCGACGGCCGCACGGCGACCGAGGGCACCCTCGACTGGCTGCTCGCTCACGACTTCCCGGTCGACGAGAGCCTGCTCTTCCTGAGCGATGGCTTCGGCGTTCTCGGGGACGACGCCCGCGACTACAAGATCGCGGTGCTCGAGGGCCTCGCCGCCGAAGGGTGGTCCTTCGACTGGGCCTATGGCAACGCCGACTCGGACATCGCCGCCTTCCAGGGCGCCTCGATCCCCGACGAGCGCATCTTCCTGGTCGGTGAGCTGGCCGGGGAGTTCGGCGTGGTGCCGATCCTCGACGAGGACGCCTATACGAACCACCTGGCCGAGCAGCTGCCGGGCGTCGAGGCGACCGACTGCGCCATGTGAGGATGGGGCATGTGGTTTCTGTTGGCCTGCAGCCCCCGCCTGACCCCCACCGAGCAGCGCGTCGAGACCGAACACGTCGCGCTGGTCGAGGCCTTCGCGGCCCGCGTGGACGAGGTGGGCTTCGCGGTCCCCGCTCCCCGGCCCGAGGTCAAGATGAAGACCACCCCGCGCCTGGTCTCCTACCGAGGCCCCCTCGGATCCGGCGGGGGGACCCTCTTCATCCCGCTCTGGGCCGAGGTCGACCCGGACGTCCAGGCCCTGATGGAGGAGCTGGGCGTGCCTTGCGGACACAGCGGCGAGGCGATGTTCTCGGAGCTCTTCCACTGGTTCTTCGGTCCCCACGAGATGGGTCACAGCCTGCAGGCGGTCCTGTGGTCGGACACCTCGCGCTACCAGCGAGAGCTCGAGGCGAACCGCTTCGCTGTGGACTGGTGGGCCACCCACGAGCCGGAGCGCGCCGAAGCCCTGGTGGGCTGCCTCGCGGAGCTCGACGTCGGGGCGCCGGTCCCCAAAGGCGACGACCCCGAGGCCTGGTTCTCGGAGAACTACGACACGCTCGTGCGGAGCCCCCGGGACTACGCGGGCTTCCAGTTCGACATGGTGCGCAAGGCCTGGGCGGAGCGCGACGAGCACGACTTCGTCTCGCTGGTGGCCGGAGTGCACGACGGTCGGGGCTGAGGACTTGTGACCCTGGCGTGACCCGGCCTCGGCCAGGGTGAAGCTGGAGGTCTCATGCTCGCAACCCTGGCCGGCTTCGTCGCAGTCAGCATCGCCTTGCACGCGGTCGGCGTCCTGGTCGCTCGCCACCTGCCCGAGGAGGGCACCAAGGTCGCCCACTCCACGCGCTGGACGCTGCAAGCGGTCCTGGGCATGTGCGCGATCTTCTACCCCGACGCCTTCGTCCCGGACTTCGTCGACAGCAAGCTGCCGGCCCGGGAGATGACGCTGAGCCAATACGCGACCGAGCGCAGCGAGCTGATGGGCGTACGCATCGCGCTGGCCGGCGAGGTCATGTACATCGATAGCTACGACGGCCCGAACAACGCCTACGGGGTCCGGCTCTACCTGGAAGACGGAGCAGCAAGAGGAGTGGTCGCGTGCCTGCTCGACGACGACGGGCCCGCTCCCTTCCACGAAGGCGATTGGGTCGAGGCCCGCGGCCAGCAGCAGCAGATCACCGGAGACCTGCTCATCGCGTCGGCCTGCGAGGTGATCCGCTGGGACTCGGGAGACAGCGGCGAGAAATAGGCAGCTGCTAGTTCCCCCGTGCAATCCAAGGTGCCACGCATTCTCGAAAGGCGTGCTCGCACGAGCCGCACTCGGCGCCGTTGTTGGCCGGACACGAGTCTCCCTCACCCACCGCGGACGAGCCGAACCAGCAATTGTATTCCGACGTCGGATAGCACTCGATCCAATACTGCTCCTCATACTGCGCAAAACAGTATGTCGTATCGACCGGAGTACACTCCCAGTTTTGCCATCCAAGCGCCCCGGCGCGCGGCGCGGAATCAAGCTCAGTCGCCGGACTCGTATCGTCGTCGGTCGCAACGGTGTTCAGGCCGCACCCCGAAGTCGAGCCCGCCAAGACGATAAACAATGCCGATGCGCAAAGGAACATGGGCCCCTCCGACGTTGAGGGTAGCACGCAGCTGAGGTGTCGCCGCTATATCTCCACGACACCGTCGAGGAAATGGATCGCCTCGATGTCGACCAGGGTGTCCGTGGCATTCCCATCCGACACAGACGTCACGCCCTCGTCTCTGGAGAGCTGAAAGTCCTCGGCATCGCCGCAGTAGACGACCGTGTCCTCGCCTTCCCCGCCCTCGAAGCGGTTGCTGCCGGCATTCGATACAAAGGTGTTGTCGAGGTCGTTGCCGACGATGCTCGCGTCGCCATCGCCGAGCAGCAGCACCGCCTCCATGTACCGGGTCTTGTGGGTGTAGGGCTCGTCTTCGTCGAAGGTCAGGGACAGGGTGCCCTCGAAGTCCGGGTCGACCGGCTCGGGCAGGCTCCAGGACAGCGACAGGAAGTCCCCCAGGAGCGTGAACCCGTTCGGGTCTTTCTCGATGACCTCGTCTCGGGTCTTGGCGATGTAGATGCCCCACATGCCGCCCTCGCCCTCGTCCCAGGGCGCCCACAGGCCGTAGGTGCTGTCCAGAACCGAGACGATGTACTCCTGGGCCAGCGAGCCCTCGCGGTCGAGCTCCTCGAGCCAGTCCTCGACTCCTGGATCCACGGGGATGCCCCAGCGCCCGTCGGCCATCGCCGCCCGCGCCTCGGCGTCGAGGGCCACCTGGTAGTCCGGGCGCGCTCCCGGCAGGTAGGTCCCGATGCCCGTGTCGTGCACGAGGTGGAAGATCTCCTCGGGGCCCGCGTCCCGGTGTTCGTAGTCGTTGTCCATGAACCAGTCGTGGCCGACCACCGGCGTCTCGGAGTCGTAGAGCGGCTGGGCCGGCACGCGGGGCTCGTTGCCCTCGCGGTGCTCGCCGTTCACCAGCACCAGGACCGCCGCGTTGTCGGCCATGGCGTCGGCGACGTCGGACTTGTCGTCGCCATGGAGGCTCCCGGGCACGTCGCTGAGGAAGTAGCGGAGCAGGTTTCGGGCACGCAGGATCTGTGCGTCGCCGATCTCGTCCTGGGCGAAGATGGGGATGGCGCGGCCGTTCGGCGCCACGACTTCGGTGTAGCGGACGAAGCCTTCGCGCTCGTAATCGTCGAAGCCATCCGGAAGGTCCACGATCATCTCGGGGCCGTTCGAGCAGGCCTCGTGCGCCGTCTCGGGCAGGTCCGGCGGATCGATCTGGGGGTCGACGGGCTCCCCTTGGCCCACGCAGCCCGAAAACAGCAGGAACATCGGTCTCCTCCAAGGCTGAGTATTGCCTTCAGAGGGACCAGACGCTCCCATAGGTGTACTCGACCTGGGACACCCTGGCCGGCCCGACTTCGGGCTCCTCGGCCAGCAGCACCACCTGCTCGTGCAAGCCCTGGCGCATGCACAAGGTCTCCTCCCCGACGTGGATGTCGGCCCGCCAGGCGCCGGGCTCGAGGGCCTCGAAGCGCACGATCTCCGCGTCGGCAGCCCGGCAGCTCCGCGTGGAGCGATCTCCGGTCCCCCCGGGGCCGACGACACGGTCCCCGACCTGCCAGCCCTCGGCCACCGGGACCGCCTCGAAGCGCTCGGGCAGGCCGGGCTCCCAGGCCATCTCCGCGAAGGGGGGCAGCTCGCAAGCGAGGGGGATGCGTACGGGCCGGATCCGGTGGTCGCGGTTCTCGAAGGTGACGGCACAGGCCGGCCCCTCGGGCTCCGGGGTCGCCACGCTCCAGGCTTCGGCTTCGTAGCGGAGCTGCATCACATCGGCTGGAGCCATCCAGGCGGCAGGGGCCTGCTCGAACCACCAGCCGGGCTCCGGGCAGCCGGCCACCGTCTGCTCCGACAGCACCCAGTAGCGGTGCTCGTGAGCGGCCTGGAGGTCGCGGCGACGGACCTCGGCCTCGACTTCGCAGACCTCCATCGGGGGGTAGTGCCTCCGGACGGTGATGAACCAGGTCGTCTGCCAGTCCATCTCGATCTTGACGCCCAGCTCGGCGATGTGGCCGACCGGGATCGCCTCGTCGGTCGGGAAGGTGATGCGCTCGGGCAGCTTCTCGCAACCCGGTCGAAAACGGGTCGCGTGGACCACGCCGTCCTCGATGGCCTCGATGCGCACCTTCACCTCGCAGCGGGCGTAGTGCGGGCCGGCCTGAGCGAAGGCGATGAGGAACACAGAGCATGCTACGCGCGCACCGCGTGGCTATTCGAAGGGCATGCGCGACCCCACCCGACGCTTCGCCGACCGTGTCGACGACTACGTCCGCTACCGACCGGACTACCCCGACGCGCTGCTCGATCTGCTGGGCCCGCCGCGCACCATCGTCGAGCTCGGCGCCGGCACGGGCATCCTGACCGGCCAGCTGATGGCCCGGGGCCACGACGTGATCGCGGTAGAGCCGAACGCCCAGATGCGCGAGGTCTGTGTGGCCTCGCAGATCGTGGCCGGAACAGCCGAGGACACCGGCTTGCCCGAGGGCATCGCGGATGCGGTCGTCGCGGCCCAGGCCTTCCACTGGTTCGACCCGGTCGCGGCGGCCAGGGAGTGCCGACGTCTGCTCGCCGAGCAGGGATCCGCCTGGCTGATCTGGAACAACCGGGTCGCCGGAGACGAGCGCATGGAGGCCTACGACGCGCTCCTGCGAGAGCACGGGACGGACTACGAACAGGTCGCCCGGACCGACGTCGACGGGGCGGTCGCGAGCTTCTTCGAGGGCGACTGGATCACACACAGACTGCCCCACCACCAGGACCTGGACCGCGAGGGCCTGCGCGGACGGATCCGCTCCTGCAGCTACGTGCCCGCGCCCGGGGAGCCAGGTCACGAAGCGCTCATGGCGGCCGCGGACCGGCTCTTCGACGCCCACGCACCCCGCTTCCGCCTCTCCTACGAGACGCTGGTCCTGCAGGGCCGCCCTTTGCGCTCTCGGTCGCGACCTCGCCAGCCAGGCCTCGCGTCCCCAACCTAAGCCCGCCCCGGGTCAGACTGCGTTGACCCCGGGCCGAAGCGGCCGGACCCCACCCACTCGACCGCGTGGTCCACGAAGGCGCGCACCGCAGGCTTGAGCAGGCGCCGCTCGGGGTAGACCAGGGCGATCTCGCTGATCGCACCGACCACCCCTTCCAACACCCGGACAAGTCGGCCAGCGTCGAGGTCGTCCTGGCAGAAGATGTCAGGCAAGAGCGCGATCCCTCGCCCGCGCTGCGCTGCCGCCAGGAGTAGCGGCATGCTGTTGCTGGCCATCGCCACCTGGACGGGCACCGCGCCCCCAGCGACGAGGGGCCAGCGCTTCATCGGTCGCTCGCCCCGGGCGAAGCCGACCAGGCAGCGATGGGCCGAGAGATCGCTGGCAGCCCCGGGCACCCCCGCGGACTCCAGGTAGTCCGGCGACGCCACCGCCACCGCACAGGACCGGGCCAGGCGCCTGGCGATGAGCGAGGGGTCGAGCGTGGTCGTCGCCCGCAAGGCGACGTCGATGTTGTCGCCGATCAGGTCCTGGTGAGCCGTCGTCGAGGTCAGCTCGAGCCGGACCTCGGGGTACCGCTCGACAAAGTCCACGACCATCTCGACGAAGCTGGCGTCCTCCATCGGGGGGGTCGACACGCGAAGGAGCCCCCGAGGTCGGTCGTCCGGGCGAACGACGGCCGCCGTGGCCGCGGACACCGCGTCCAGGACCTCGCGCGCGTGGCCGTAGAAGGCCTCGCCGGAGTCGGTCAAGCGGATGCGCCGTGTTGTCCGATGCATCAGTCGAACGCCGAGCCGGTCCTCGAGTCGAGCCAGGCGCCGACTGACCGTCGCTCGGGGCAGGTCGAGCTCCTTGGCGGCCCCGGAGACCGAGCCGTGGTCGGTCACGGCGACGAAAGCGGTGAGCTCGCTGGTCTCGGGCTGCATTTGAACGGTTTCCTGTCAGGTCCTTCACACTATTGCACAATAGGCACAGACGACTTCGGAGCGTAGGTTGCAGACACCAACCCCGAAGGAGTCCCCAATGACCGCCAAGACCATCGCCTACTGGGCCACCACCGGCCTGCTCTCCCTCGCGCTGTTCGGCAGCGGCCTCGGCAAGCTCACCCAGCAGGAGCCGCTCGTGCAGAGCATGGAGCACCTGGGCTTCCCGCTCTACCTCATGACCATCCTCGGAGTCTGGTACGTCGGCGCCGCCATCGCGCTGATGGCACCCGGTCTCGCCCGGGTCAAGGAGTGGGCCTACGCCGGCATCGTCTTCGCCATGACCGGCGCCTTCGCGTCCCACCTCTTCGCCGGAGACGGCGTGGCCATGGCCGCCCCGACCCTGGTCCTGACCGCCCTGGCCATCGGCTCCTACTGGCTTCGTCCGGCGACGCGGCAGCTCGGAGCGACCTCGGCGAGCGAGCCCGTGCGGCTCGCCGCCTGAGCTACCACTCGGAGCAGTTGTACTCGATGTACCAGACGATCTCGTCCTCGAGCTCGTTCGCCACGGACTCGGTGTTGTCGCTGAAGCCCGAGTCGAAGAAGCCGAGGATGTCGTAGCCGCCGAAGCCCAGCATCGTGTCGAGGGTCTCGACCTCGCAGGAGCCGCCGGTGGCGTACTCCCACAGGACGATGTCGTCCTGGACGTAGCCGTCGTACTTGCCCTCGAGGTTGACCGTCGCGCTGACGTCGTTCTCGCTGAGCATGTGGACTTCGACGGTGCCGTAGTAGGGCACGTCCTGCCAGTCGATGTAGCCGTCGCAGAAGTAGTAGGTGGTGTCGAGCCACGCATCGAGCCAGAAGGGCTCGGACTCGGTGTTCAGGGCCTGCTGGCTGTCGACGTTGACGTCGAACATCAGGGGCTCTTCCTTCTGCTCGGAGACCGAGTTGCTGGCCGCGTCGACATAGAGCGTCTGGTTGTAGAGCTCGTATCCGGCGACCCAGTAGTCCGCGTCCTGGTCGGGCACGTCGTAGGACCACCAGCTGACCCAGTTCGTGGCGTCGATGACCGACTCCTGCACACAGGCCTCGATGTCCAGATCGTAGCCGTCGCAGTCCTGGTCGACGCCGTCCCAGTCGACCTCGGTGCCGCCGGGGTGGGCGTCCGAGGCGCTGTCGTCGCAGTCGGTGTTGTCCTCGACCGCGTCGTCGGGCTCGGAGCAGGCCTCGACCGGGTTGTCCGGGTCGCCGTAGCCGTCGCCGTCCTCGTCCGCGTAGAAGGTCAGGGTGTCGAGGTCGTCGTCGATCTCGCCGTTGCAGTCGTCGTCGACGCCGTTGCACTCTTCGACGGCGTCGGGGTGGACCGCGTCATCGCCGTCGTCGCAGTCGCCCTCTTCCTCGGTGAAGCCGTCGCCGTCTTCGTCGTCGCGGTCGATCGGGCCGAGGCCCGTGTCCTCGCCGCCGCAGGCCGGGGCGCCGGCGCAGCTGGGATCGTCGCAGTCGAAGAGGCCGTTGCCGTCGTTGTCGGCGCCGTCTTCGCACTCACCCGCTTCGTCGCCTTCGATGTCTTCGGCGACCTCGGGGTTGCACGCAAGGGTCCAGAGAAAGAGCGTCATCAGTGCCTCCAAGCCGGGCGCACTATCCTACCCGGGTGTGGATTGTCCTCTTCGCCGAGACATTTGCAGCGAAGGTGACCGTACCCGTTGATGTCGGGGTCGGGCCGAGCGCGGTCGTGCTCAACGGCGCCGCCATGCGGCAGCAGCCGGTCTACGGCGCGCTGCGGTTCTCGCTCCAGGCGGTCATCGACAAGAAGACCCTGAAGGAGAATCGGAAGCGGATTCCGAAGGAGTACCTCTCCATGGTCCAGGACATGGACGAGGTCCGCATCACGCCGAAGATCTGGCTCGTCTCGCTGGGGTGGGAGTCACGAGCCCACATCCCCCAGGAGCTCGGCGGGTTTGGCATCAGCGACGCCCCCCTCGCCGACCTGTGGCATGTCGGCCACGGCTACCTGAAGCTGCACTACCGGTTCCCCTACACGGTCCGGCTCTGAAGGACGCTAGAAGGGACACAGGCGACGGGAAGAAAGGGGCACAGGACCGCCGGGCCGGAAGGGATGGCGCCACCCGATTCGGAGCGGCACCCCTGTGCCCCTGTGCCCCTGTGCCTGAGAAGGGACACGGGCGACGGGAAGAAAGGGGCACAGGACCGCCGGGCCGGGAGGGATGGCGCCACCCGATTCGGAGCGGCACACCGGTCGCCTGTCGCCTGTCGCCTGTCGCC
>Ga0114933_10001008_pt1 | contig 32509 bp, 44 predicted proteins | sample 4SBtaG_FD_89691 | JGI IMG/M metagenome (GOLD analysis project Ga0114933, IMG submission 89691) | Deep subsurface microbial communities from Kolumbo volcano to uncover new lineages of life (NeLLi) - 4SBTROV12_W25 metaG | ecosystem: Environmental > Aquatic > Marine > Volcanic | place: Kolumbo... | reverse complement strand
CCTAAACCAAACGCCACTATAGTCCCCCGGCTCACTTTAAGAAGTTGCTTTCCTGTTGCGTTCGGATTCGAGTAAGTCCGATACACATCATATGTTATTATAGAAGATACGGCAATTAATTCAGCAGATCCTGCCGAAGTCACAGCCATAAACAACATTACTAAAACCATAATTGCACCTACTTCACCCATCAAAACTGATGCTGCTGCCGGTACTGTAAGTCCGAGCTGCACCTGCTCTGGAGTCAGCTGCACATCCAGCGCCACCGCCGTAAGCCCCATCGTAGTTGCTAGTGTAAATGGAATTGAAAACCAGCACATTCCACCAAGTAAGAAACCTTTTACGGTTGCACTTGGTTGTGCTGCGATTGCTCTCTGCCAGTATGCTTGGTCTACAAAGACTGTACCAAAGTTACCGACAATATTGATTACTCCAAATATCAGACCTCCTGCAGATGCCATTGTTAGATATGCACCCATAGCATTACCATATGTACTTGGATCACCTTCAACTACTCCTCCTTCAGAGAAAGTTGGGCTCATAACTGGATTCAAATCAGCTGCAGCTACCAGTTTGTCATACATACCTTCAACTCCACCTGTTATCGGACTGATGAAGAATACCATAGCTACGAATGAGAGAATTACAATGAATATTATGACTGTGTGCATATAATCCGCCACGAACGTCGCCTTTAGACCTCCTACCAGCGTGTAAATCATAACTCCTATTGGAATCATAAATGCTGCAAGTGAAATGTCCATGCCTGTTAGACCGTTTACAACTGCTGCACCTCCTAGAAGGAGCATTCCAGTTACAATCATGTTACATGTTAATGCAAAACCTAAGAAAATTTTGTGAGTACCAGCGCCAAATCTTGCTCTGATAATTTCTAAGAATGTGTGGGCATTTGGTGCTTTTCGTTTTAGCTCAATTGCCAAAATACCGAACAAAAGAACCTGAATTGTTGCGCCTGCTGCATACCAAAATGGACCACTTACACCATAAAGATACGCAACTGTTGAGGATTGAAGCAGTGTTGCCGCCCATGTCCAGGCAGATACAATTGCTGCTGCAGTTAATCCTGTCTTGATAACTCTACCGGCAGTGTTAAAAAACTCCGAGTTTTGTACATGACCAAGATATTTCTCTTCAATTTTAATTTCGGCTGAAATAATACCTGCGAAAACCATTCCAAGTCCTACAACAATAAACCAGCCAATAGATTCGTCTAGAACTTCACCAAGTACAAACTCACCTTCGATAACTCCAGCGGCTTCTGCAGATGGTGTTGCTAGAAATATACTAGATCCTACTGCAAATGCTAAAAGTACTACTAACCAGCTAATTTTCAACAAAATTTGTGACAAATTGTAGTAATTAAAGCTGTTGCTGGGGGTATTCCAAAAAAAATCTTATATAGATCCAATTTTTGTTCAATTAGTATAAAAGTTAGGCACTATGTATTTTTCCATTTAGCACTAGAAAGAAAATGTAGTTTACCTTAAATACTGTGTAGATTCATCAAAAAAAAGTGGTCTCAGTCATACCAGCTAATTTTCAACGATTTGTGGGTACGTCTGAGACCCAATCTGTAATATTGTAATGACATAAAAATATTTCAAAATACCCATTAACTAAAATTTGTATATTAACTTGTTACCACTAATTAAAAACTGATGCCTAACCATTAAATTTATGGGCAATGGTTGTGGTAACAGTCTTTAGTTTATTCAATATTGGAAAAATAATTGAGGGCATATATTCCAGTTCAGTTTTTAAAATAGTAGGATTTTACCTACTTATGGACTATGAAGCTACCGATATGAAAATCCTTGAACTCATAAATCGTGGGCAGAATACATTCGGTGCCATGAAAACTCTTCTAAAGCTAAAAAATGAAGAATTGGAAAAAACACTTGATATTCTAGATCAGACTAAATTGGTTACTACAGGTACAAAAACTGGTCTTTTAGGTCAGAAAAAAATTATCATAAATATCACCGAGGCAGGAACAAAAAAGAATAATGAATACATAGAAATGTTGACCAAAAAATGGCAAGAAATGCTAGATCTGGCTATTGCAGGTGAGCGAGCGACTCTTGATCAAATGATTGTGGACAACCCATTTTTGGTCAATACAATGGTATTTTTTGGCGTAACTGACTTACCTACACTAAGTAGATTAAACCTAAGATTTCTACTAGAAGGTAAACACCTATGCTATGAATGCAAAAAAGAACTCAAGAGATTTTCACAAAAATTCTCAGTTTCTGATGTTAGAAAATTTAATTTTAAACTTCCAAGAGGAATGACCACTAGAGATGACCTATGTGCTGACTGTTTTAACAAATTACCTCCCGCCCCAATGAGTGGCTAGTCAGATCGTGCTCTGCGTTTTTTAATAATTTTAAACGCCATTCGTACTATCAGTAATGATGCAACAATGATTATGGAAATTGTCCAGATGTCTGAAATTTCTTTATCCTCTTGTTCTGCCTCATCTAATGGTTTTGAATCAAATTGTGTGCCAGCAGAAAATGGGTCAGTATCTAGATCTGCATGAGCAAATGTGATGTATGGTATGATTGCCATAGTAAGTAAAATTAGAATGATATTTGGTAGTTTCAAACTATTTTGTGCATGAGTTGATGAATTTAATAGTTTGTGAGACTAGTCAAAAAATCCTGTGGTGGCAAGAAACAGTCCAATTACACTGAATATCACTATAATAAATCCCATAACTTGTTTGTCATTGAATCGAGTTATGTCTGGCATATCTTACGACCTATGCTTTCGTTTTTTAAGGTTATTATTTTGGATGTGAGCAAAGTTCTGCTAGTACGCCTTCGAGTGATTTTGGGTGAATGAATGTGACCTTGGTGCCAGCAGAGCCAGGTCTTACTTTACCTAGGAATTGGATACCACACCCTTCCATTCTTTCAACCTCACTATCAATATCATCTGTTTCTAATGCCATGTGGTGAAGACCTTGACCTTTCTTATCCAAAAACTTCTTAATTGGGCTATCATCTTTTGTTGGTTGCATTAATTCAATTCTACCATTTTCCATAGGTATTATTGCAACTTTCACACCTTCAGATTCAACTGTCTCAAATTCAATTTCATCTATACCGAGAGCTTTCTGGTATACCTTGGCAGATACCTCTACATCATTTACTGCAATTGCAATATGATCAATTTTCATCAGAAAATCTCCTTTGGTCTATACTCACCAAATACCTCACGGAACGTGTTGCTAATTTCACCAGTTGTAGCATATGCTTTGACAGAATTAAGTATGTATGGCATCAAGTTTTCATCTGATTCTGCCACTGACTGCATCTTTGATAGGGCTTTTGTGGTCTTTTTGTTATCACGTGACTTACGAAGAGACTTAATTGCCTTCTCCTGCTTTCTGCCTAAAGAGTCATCTATTCTCAAAAGATTCTGTTTGGCTTCTACCTCATCAGCAAATTTATTCACACCAACAAGTATTCTTGAATCATCATCAACCTCTTTTTTTAACCTGTATGCGTTTTGTCTAATCTCTGCCTGGAAAAATCCTTTTTCAATTGCCTTTAGGGCACCTCCCATCTTGTCAATCTTTTTGAGATATTTCCATGTCTGTTCTTCAATCTCATCACACAGATTCTCCAAGTAATATGATCCAGCGATTGGGTCAACGGTTTTAGTTATGCCACTTTCATAGCCTACAATTTGCTGAGTTCGTAGAGCAATCTTTGCTGATTCCTGCGTTGGAAGTGCCAATGCTTCATCTCGTGAGTTTGTGTGAAGTGACTGCGTACCACCTAACACAGCTGCCATTGACTGTATTGCAACACGAACTATGTTGTTATCAGGTTGCTGTGCAGTAAGTGATTCACCACTAGTTTGCGTATGAAATTTTAACTGTAATGATTTTGGATTTTTTGCATGAAATCTATCTTTTAGTATTTTGGCATAAATTTTCCTTGCAACTCTAAATTTGGCTATCTCTTCAAAGAATTCAATTGTACAACAAAAGAAAAATGATAATCTTGGTGCAAAATCATCTATTTTTAATCCACGGTCAAGGCATGTCTGTATGTATTCTATTGCATTTGCCAATGTAAATGCAATTTCTTGTACTGCAGTTGAACCTGCTTCTCTAATATGATACCCTGAAATTGACACAGGATACCATTGTGGAACCTCAGTTGCACAATATCCAATCATATCACCAATTAACCTCATTGATGGCTCTGGTGGGTAAATGTACGTATTTCTGGCAACATATTCCTTAAGAATATCATTTTGGGTTGTTCCACGAAGCTGTTTACTTGAAAAACCTTGGGATTGGCCAACTGCAATGTAATAAGCCAATAGTGTTGATGCAGTAGAATTGATTGTCATAGATGTGGAGACCTTACCCAACTCAATTCCGTTAAAAACTGTCTGCATGTCCTTTAGTGATGATATCGATACTCCTACCTTTCCTACTTCACCTTCTGCCTGTGGTGAGTCTGGATCATGGCCAATTTGTGTTGGTAAATCAAAAGCCATAGAAATTCCAGTTTGACCTTTTTCTAGCATAAACTTGTATCTGGCGTTACTTTGTTTTGCATCACCAAATCCTGCATATTGTCGCATCGTCCAAAATCTATCTCGATACATTCCAGCATGTATGCCCCTAGTAAACGGAAATTTTCCAGGCTCTTCTTTACTTGATTTTGTTGATTTTTTGTAAAACTGTTTTACAGGTATATTCGAATCAGTTACAATTTTCTTTTCTGATTTTTGTTTTTTTGCTACCATTATCTATCACTTTAAAATACCCTTAGTGAGTTTATCTGCAGCCTCAAATGGGTCCATTTTTTTATCTTGAACTTTTTTAAGATAAGTTGAAAATGACTTACTGCTAGCAAGCATTGATGAAATTTCTTTTGAAACGTTATTTAAAACAATATCCTGAAGTTCAGATTCTAACTGATCTTTGAGTAAACCTTTTTTGGATTTTCTTTTAGATGACATCATATCTTTTAAGATTTTTGCCAGTTCTTTGATTCCTTTATTCTTCTTAGCAGATGTTTTTAGAATTACTGGTTGATCTTGGGAACTTCCAATAAAATCTTGTATTGCCTGAAACAATTGTGACGCCCCATCTAAATCACTTTTATTTACTAGATAGATATCACCGATTTCTGTAATTCCCGCCTTGATTGTCTGAATACTATCACCTGTATGTGGATTAAACGTAACTACTGTAATATCTGCAATCTTAGAAATTTCAATTTCGGTTTGTCCCGCTCCAACACTTTCAATAAGAATTGGATCAAATCCTGCATATTCTAAAACTCTAATACTATTTCGTACTGAATGAGCAATTGCACCTGTTGCACCTCGTGATGCAATACTTCGTATGTATGTTCCAGAATCTGTAGATTCTGTCATCCTTACACGATCACCAAGAATTGCTCCTCCTGTGATATGACTTGTTGGGTCTACTGCAAGAACAGCCGGTTTAAGTTTCAATTTTCTCATTTCTAATGATAGTTTATTAATCAATGAAGATTTTCCGGCACCTGCTGGTCCTGTGATTCCAATTATTACTGATTTGCCTGAATTTTTGTATATTTTTTTAATTAATTTTCGCGCTTCTTTTGGGTCATTCTCAACTATTGATATTGCCTTTGCAATTGCTCCACGTTTTGCTTTTTTGAGGTCAGATGTGATTTCCATACAAAAATCATGTACCCTACTTTAATAAAACGTTCACATCATATACATCTGAACATGGAAGAAAAAAAGACCAAGAAAGGTGAAGAGCATTTTGCTAATGACGACCCAACTGAATTTCCACATGATGATATGGAAGATATGGCAAAACAGGCTATGAAAAAATTCAAATCGTTAAACTCCTAATATGGAAGCTTGGACTAATTTCAAGAAAGATTTTAAAACAAACCATCAAAGTAAACATATGAAGCAACAAACACAAACTCGCCGAATTAAAATTTTAGTTGCAAAACTTGGACTTGATGGACATGACCGTGGTGCACTTGTGTTGTGTAGAGCTTTTCGTGATGCTGGAATGGAAGTGATCTATTCTGGTTTGTTTGCAACACCTGATAGAATTGCACAGATTGTTGAAGACGAAGATGTTGATGCAGTTGCTCTTAGTCTGCTAAATGGAGCGCATGGAACACTTTTTCCGAGAGTTGCTCAACAATTGAAAAAACGAAAGATAAAGGACGTACTTGTTGTTGGAGGAGGAGTAATTCCTGAAGAAGACAAAAAAGTGCTGGAAAAATCAGGTGTTACAGGGAACTTTGGTCCAGGAACATCATTAGATTTGATAATAGAACATATAACAAAAGGTGTTTCTAAATTAAGAAAATTATAATTACTCAGTAGAATCTGGCCACATCATCTTTCTCATCTGTTTTCCAACAGTTTCTATTTGATGATTATCCAAATCTTTCATATATTTGTCAAATGCCACCTTACCTTCTGATTGGTAATTTTTAATCCATTCATCATTGAAGGTTCCATCTTGAATCATTGTTAGAACTTTTTTCATTCTTTCTTTTGTATCAGGTGTCATTACCATAGGACCTCGTGTTAGTCCACCATATCTTGCAGTCTCAGAAACACGTCTCCACATTCCATTAATTCCATATCTTTGAATCATGTCAACAATTAGTTTTAATTCATGCAGTACCTCAAAGTATGCAATTTCTGGTTGGTAACCTGCCTCAACCAAAGTCTCAAATGCATTAACTACCATCGATGCTGAACCACCACATAGATCTGCTTGTTCACCAAACCAGTCAGTTTCAACTTCTTCTTTGAATGTTGTTTGAATTAGCCCAGCGCGTGCACTTCCAATTGCTTTTGCAATTCCAAGTGTTCTATCCCATGCCTTTCCTGTTTTGTCTTGTTCTACAGCCACGATTGATGGAGTTCCAAAATTTTGTAGATAAGTCTCACGTACCTTAGAGCCTGGACCCTTTGGTGCAACCATAATTAGATCAACGTTTTCTGGTGCATCAATCCACTTCCAATAAATTGCTGCTGCATGTGAAAATGATAATGCTTTTCCTTCTGAGAGATTAGGTGCAATCTCTTCTTTGTACACTTTTGCTTGAACCATATCAGGAATTAAGATATGAATGATGTCTGCCTTTTTTGTCGCATCAGTTACTGACAAAACTTCATGGCCATCATCTTTTGCTTTTTGCCAACTTGCCCCACCTTCTTTTAGACCAACAATAACATTAAGGCCAGAATCTTTCATGTTGTTTGCCTGTGCATCTCCTTGTATTCCATAACCAATTACTGCTATAGTTTGATCTTTAATTGGATCAAGTGAAATATCTTCGTCTTTCCAAGTCTGTGCCATAAATCATTGCAAAAAATTGCAAATATAATCCTATGAAATCATAAAAAAAAGGACTGGTTTTACATTCAAAAATTTGTCTCTAAAGAAAATTAAAGAATACCAAAAAACCACCTACTACACCAATACCAGCTACTGCTGCTAATAACATCATTTTATCCAACCGATTCACCTCCTCAAATTTTCTTTCCTTTTGTCTGATAGGTTCTAATCTTGTGGAACACATTATGAGATGAAAATACTGCAAGTCCTGCAATTGTCACCCCTAAAAAGTTCCTAAGTGTCATAAAGACATTAGGCTCTTGTGCAATCAGAGACATATCAAATACTACATAGAAATTATCGAACAGCCAGAATGCAATAGTTACCCATGATAATACTCCTGCAATGAGATATCCAAGTCTAGTTTTTTGCATTACGAATAAAATTCCAAAACCAATTGCTACAAACCAAATTGCTGATCCAATTAGCCATGAAATTTCAAAAACATCTTGTCTGTTGTCTAGCCAATAATATGTAGTTCCAATTACTGCCATCATTATTAGAGAAATAGATAAGATCTTCTGATTAATGGGGAACCCCATTTTTTCAGAAAACTTGTAATCCTTATTCTTCTCTTCAATCTCAATCATATCATCCTGTGCAATTATGATAGACTCGTGAAGTGATTTCAATTCAAAATTTATGTATTTGTTAATAGATTCATCGTGAACCACGGAATCATGAATTAAGCTTTCAACCAATGGTCTTGCAAGTGATGCCTTTACGGGAGTTACCAAATCAATCCAGTATGATGAAAGTTTTGTCGTTAGAAATGGGATTTGTAATACAAACAAATTTCTATTAAGAATAGCAGAATAGATACGCATCATCTGCTCATAATTTACTTTCTCGGGACCTCCAATATCAAAAATCTTTCCTGCTGTTTCTTGTATTTCCATACATCTAGCTAGATATTCAACTACATCATTAAGACAGATTGGCTGCGCAAGGGATTTTACCCATTTTGGACAAACCATTACCCGCAATCTTTCTACAAGATATCGTAACATTGCAAATGAGCCGCCCTGTGCACCAATGATTATCGATGCGCGAAGTTGTGTCACGGGAATGTTACCAGATGATAAAATGTCACCGACAACTTTTCTACTTTTCATATGTCTAGAAAGTTCTAAACCATCATTTACAAGACCACCAAGATAGATAATTCGTTTTACACCTGCATTTGTTGCTGCATTAAGAAAATTCTTGGCCTGTAATTCTTCTCTCTTGTCAAAATCTTCCCATTCTTTCTTGTGACCTTCCATTGAATGTAGAAGATAATATGCAACTTCCACACCATCTAATGCATTTTCTAAACTTTCTTCAAGTAATGCATCAGCCTTGACAAATTTTACACCTGGTGTATCTGAAACATGTCTTCTTGACATTGCTTTAACCGTGTATCCCGAACTGGTAAGTTTGTCAACTAATTTACTTCCAATAAAACCAGTTGCACCTGTTACTAAAATTGAATATGGTTTAGTCTGACTGAATTTTGGGTTCTCTAATTTTTGTGACAATTTTTAATTCCGTGTAATTAATACCCGCCTTTTCCGCCTTCAGCATATTCTGATTTATTAAAATCAAATTTTGTGACAAGTGTTTCAGCAATCAAGTCTACAGCATATTGCATAACATTTGGATTTGTTGTGAAAAAGCCTTTGAATTTCTTATTGCCTACTTCATCTGCAATTAATCCAATCGGACCATCACTTCCACGAGTTACAACCGCCCAAACTGTAGATATTGGCGTTCCAATACAACTAATCACTTTACAGCTTGGAGGAACAGTCTGAGCAAGATTTGGATTGTTAAAATTACCAATCACCCACACACGTGGAATTGATTTCATTAATTTGAGATATCTATCTTCAACAAATTTGTATCTGCTTTCATCTTCAAATGATGCCAATAGTGGATATGTGTGCTTTGCAGCATAGTTTTCTACCATAATACTCAATGCAAAAAGATCTGCTCTATCAGCTCTAAAATTTAGATATCCACCATCTTGAAAATCCTGAAAATTCCATTTTGTGAAAATCTCATCGCCTTGTTCTGGTACATCCCTTTTTTCAGGAAACTTTTGCCAGACTGTTTCAACTAGACTATTATTAATTAACTCCATTATAATTCTCCATTTTCATCTTTGATCTATTTCGTGCTTTTGTACGTAGTATCATTTTACAGCATGGACATCTAATTTCTTCAGTAGCCATGTACACATCACACCAACTACATCGCTTTAGACCATATTGATATTTTTTTGAGTTTGGAACTCCACTGCTTTTTAATTGAAAGCAAATTCCCTTACATGATGCACCCATATCATTCACTCCATTAGTAATGGGACGCGTTAGCGTGCCCCACAATCTTTGTTACCGACTCGTGTCCTGAAATCTCAAAAATATTATCAACTGACATTTTTCCAGAAACAACAAGTTTAGTTTTTTCCCATCTATGAACAGATGTTGCTACCGAAAATTTTTCGCTTATCTGATACTTTGGAATATTAATGTCAACATCTTCTGTAAAGTCAATCTCCAAATGTACATGTGGTGAATCTCCAGGGAACATTTTTTCCAACCTCATTGCCTTTAGAAGTAGGATCGCATCGACTTTTGGTGCAAGTGCTCTCATATTATCCATAAATTCTTCATATAAGGAATGAATTTTGTTAATGCCTGATTCCATTAGAATATACCTCCTTTTCTTGGAATCTTTGCATATTCCTCATGTAAGAAAAATCCACCCATGAGTCCCAAAATTGCTCCAAAAATTACATGGAGTATTAATGCATGGTAGTAGATTTTGTCAGTGTTAAACAACAATATTGCAAGGGCTTCTTGCTCTTTCAGATCAAATTCAGATATGTCAGTAATGATTAATTCAACTTCCATAATTGGTATCATTACAAACATGTGAATTGGCAAAAATGCTAGAGTGAATACTATTAACCCAGTTAATACACCAGTCATAATTGCCTTTGGCACTGTTATCAATCTGAAAAATCTCCAAATACTTGATGACAGTAAATACATGGAACCAATTAATGCTGCAACACCCATGTGAGCCAGGAAACCAAATGCAATTCCTGAAAATTCGTCCACACCCATAGTTACTCCAATAGTTTTGTAGAATGTGCCTGCTGGAATATCCAACATCTGATCAATTGCAAAAAATGAAGAAAACAAAGCAAATCCTGCAATTAGGCCAGCCCCTGCACCAGCTTTCATAAAGTCAATTTTTGACATTTTAATTGGTGTAGTTGCCATACCATTCACTCCTTATTCTGTCTGACAAATTGATGAACCATCACCAATTGCTCCCTGTAAAATATTTTGTACCTCTAGATGTTTTGCCATACATTGTTTTAATTGATCGGTTGAATGATCGTCAAGTAAACTATCACAAAAAACACACGTTACCTCTTCAACGGCAAATGAGTTTTGTGCATCTGATTTAATTTCCATGTATAGGTATTCACAGTTGTCTTATAATGCGTGATGAAGCTAAGTAAGTACTAAAACACTCACCATGGTGAGTGTTAGATTATAGTCATGTTGATTGACTATAGTTTATGACTGAAGTGGACCAATATTTGGAAAAACTAGAAAAAACACATATTGTACTTTTCCATGAGGGTGGAAAAGAAACAAAAGAAACTGAATTTGGGTTTATAAATAAAGGACTTGCCAAAAAAGAACACTGTTTCTATACTACACAAAAACCAGAGCAAATTATTAATGAAATGAAGGAATTTGGAATTGACACTGAATCTAATAAGGAATTTATCCATATTGTTGAAATACCAGAAAAATTTGAGGACTATTCCAAAATGATTCTTGATAAAGTTGATTCGTTACCAGAAGATAGTAAGGTCAGAGTTGTATCAACCCATTATTTTGACTTTAATACAGAAGAAAAAACAGACCGAATGGCAGAAATTGAGCAGTGTGTAGACGATGATTTCCATAAGATTAATGGGAATTTTGTTTGTTCATTCGAGGTTAATCAGATAGATGATGCAATTAGAGCCAGGTTCCTGAATCAATTACTTGATTCACATAAAGCAATTATATTTCTCAGGAAGGATAAAGGCTCTGAAATGTTTACTCTGCCGTAATCTGCTTACTGACGTCTAAAATCAATTCGTTAATTTTGGAATAATCCTGGTGGAATTTCATGCCTTTATCAGTGACTTTAATTGTTTTTTCTTTTTCAATAATCTGCCTTTCTTTCATTTCCTCTAGATATTTGGTTAATTTATCATATGATGTATTGCATTTGAATTGAATCCGTGTTGGGGAAACAGAATCATTATTTTGACTGTCCTCCACTATTGCAGATACAATGTCATAATACAACTGAATTTTTGATCGTCTCTCTTTAGCCACTGACCGAAAATTATGTTGCATTCTATATATATTCTAGTGCTAATAGATGATATAACCAAACAACGAATTTTTGACTTAGTGCCAACACTATTGCTATAATAACTATGGTGAGTACTTAGCTTCATCACGCATTATAATATAAAAAATAATCATACATCATGACAGAAGAACAAGAATGGGCAAACCTCTTGGCAGAAGTTTTTGATAAACTGACTGCAAAGCACGCAGCCATTACCTATGAATTTGACAACCTTGAGATGAACGGTGTAGTCGAAAGAAATGGTAAAAAACAGCCAACAGGAACTGTGTCCCTAACAGGAAAACTGACTATAACAACCAAATAGGTACGGGAGAAAATGAAATCAAAACTCCCTGCCAATTTTTTAATTTCACTAACAAAAGGCAGTGTCAAAATTTCTGAAAACAGAAAACCTGCTATAGAATTCACTACTAGTGATTATGATAGAATTGTGAATATAATATCAATGCCTGTAAAAATTTCTGGTAAAAAAAGTGCCTTGAAGAGATTAAGTGATGCCAGAGATTTGGCAAAAACTCTAAAGAAAGAAGGTGTGACTCTAGATATTCAGCATAAGGGAAAACTAGTGCTAAGGTTAGGTGAGAAAGCTAAACCAAAGATATCTAAAATAATTACAATGAGTGGCGACATAGAGATTACTGATATCAAGGCTCTGCGCTCATTGGAAAAAGGAATGTGATATTATTGCCATTCAGATTTAGGCAAGAAAGAAAACCATTTGATATATATCCGACACTTTGGATGCTTGTAGGATTGTCTTGTCTTATAGGTTCATTAATTGGTAAATCAATTTCATAATTATATGATAACTGAAAATCCAAAATTTTTGAAAATTATTATCATATGTGCTTTTGCAGTTATAATCCCTGCAAGCATTATAGGAATTAATTTTTACGAAAAAAATGTCTCAAACCCACGAATCTGGGAGAATTGGACCTGTGACGAAATGGAAAAATTTGCATTAGAAGATAAAGATGACAATCTAAATGATTATCAAGCAAGTAAATTTCATGAAGATTTAGCAGAGTGCTTGGAAAGATAGTGATTTTCTAGTAATTAAAGTGAAATAATTTTTTTGCATTTTGAGCACTGAACTTTTACTGAGCCGTCTTTTAATCTCTCAAATTTTTTAGAGCCGCACCCAGGACATATTGGACATGCTCTTACAGGCTTCATTGTGGAGTTCCACTTCCAATTATACGAACCGAATTTGACTCTGGTTTTAGCAATACACACACATCATCAGGCATTATTATAACTGGTTTTTCAAAGACAAGTTTTAAAGGAGAAATGGATGCAAACTTTGCAGCCTTTATTTGAAGCCCAATATTTACAAGGCACATTTGGTTTTCAGAAATAGTCTCTTTGAAGAATTGATTTTGCTTAAAATCAATTGTAATTTCTGTAGAAATTTTAATTGTAGAGTCATTTGATAATATATCACCACGTGTAATTTCATCATGTTTTATGTTCTTCAAGGATAATCCTACTCTTGCAGGGCAAACAGAGTCTTTTACATCGTCATCATGCATTTGAATTGATTTTATCATTGCCTCAGTTTTAGAAGGATAGTGTAAAATCTTGTCGTACTGTGTTAACTTTCCAGACAAAACCTTTCCTAATGCCACTGTCCCTACTCCTTTTACATCAAACGTATGATCAATTACGATACTTGTTTCACCATCTTTTTTCATTGTAATGAAGCTTGCAAGTTCTTCTTTGATTTTATCATGTTCAACTTTTTTGTACCCTTCAATTACAGTTCCCTTTATCATTAAATCAAGTCTAGATTCGTCTATATCATATGAATGACTTAATGTACCATCTTTTTTTCCAAGTGCGTCTAGTGCAAGAATCTGCTCACCAGTAAATTTGTCAAGCGCATTTACATGAAATATTACATACTCAGCTAATCCGATTGCCTGAAATAGAGGTTGAATTTTTTCTGGAAATCCATTTGGGGTAACAAATGTGTATATTTTTTCTGATTCTTTTCTATCAAATAACGTTAAATCAGTAGAAGTCCCTTTTTTTCCAAATTCAGTTGCAATTGATTGATCACCTAAGATTACAAAATTTACAGACTCCATTAACACATCATTAATTTTAACCAGTAGATTTCTTTGTTGCACTAACTAAGGATATTACATCTCTATCTCGTAATTGATAATTTGTTGGTAATCGAAGATTGTAACGCAAGTCCTTTCCGTATAATAGACCCTTTGATAAACCCGTATGAATTTCATTTGCAAGATCTTTTATGGTTGCACCCTCCTTGACTAAGATTAGATCTGGCAACACTCTACCTTTTTTATCAGCAAGTGTATCTTCATTAGCAACAGGGTAGATAGAGTTCATTTTTAACAATTTGAATACAGTGACATTGATTGCAAACTGAACACCGGTTCTCATGTATTCACCCATGATATCTTTTTTGATGAAATCAAGTGCCTTCTTTTGTTTATCATTCAATTTTTCAGGGTTAATAATTTCAAATTGTTCAGACCCTGGTGAATACTTGATAAGATTCTGTTGTTCAGCGCGTCTAAGTGTTAATTCACTGTCTGCACTTGCTGGAACAGTAATTACTTCATTATATCTTTCACGAAGGCGATTAAAATTCTTATCAGCCCCATGGACATCAATTTTATTTGCAACAATTAATGTTGGTTTAGAAATCTTTCTGAGTATCTTTGCAAACTGTTTCGTATCTTGCGAATCATAATCGTCAAACTTCTTTTCTTCTAGTTCAGATGTTTTTAATGCGCTAATAACATGATGTTTTTTAACACCTATTCCCATGTACAGATCAGTAAATGCATCAACTAACTCAGTTCCAGAATTAATATTTTTTGAAACCTTATCCCTATTGCCTTCCAAAATTTTTTGATACCACATTATTAGTTCCTCTTCAATGTCTGCAAAATCAGATACTGGATCACCAGTGCCTACCTCAGAGATTTTTCCAGACGCATCAATACTTCCAGAACAATCAACTACGTGTAACAATGCATCAGATTGTGCTGCAATTGACAGAAATTGGTTACCAAGGCCCTTTCCTTTCCATGCATCCTTGATTAACCCAGGCAGATCAATTAATTCAACTGGTACATATCTCCAACCATCAGTGCATTTGGAATTATTTGGTTCATCTTGAACATTAAATTCCATATGAACACATAATGTAATTGCGTTAGCAATAGATGATTCGGGTGTTTTAGTTGTAAATGGGTATGTGGAAATTTCAGATGAAGATAGTGTTGCTGAATTAAAAAAAGTGGTTTTTCCAGTATTGGTTTTCCCTATTATGCCTATCTTGATTACCATAAATGAATTCCAATGATATGTTATTTATCTCTGACTTGCAATTAATAGTAATTATTGTGACGGGTCTTCTAATTTTTTACAACTATTTTCAATCTCTTTGATATGCCATTTAATCTCATTCATTTCTTCAGGGGAAATTGTATCATTCCATTTTTCAAGTACAGTTTTTGATATTTCAGAACTATTGTAAAGCAGTGCCCAGTATGGATGATGCTCCGCAGTTGTGTATGCTAATTCTGATACATCGTTGAGACCAGTTTTGGCTCTTAGTATAGAGTCAATTTTTTCACCAAAAATTTTTACGAATTCATAGTCAGGTTCATTCTCAACTTTGATCATAACTTGTTTTTTCTCATATTTCTCTACGAGAGTAAGTAATTCATTAAAAAATGATTTGAACGAGTCCATTTACATCAGTCTTTGATGTTCAGCTAACATACATCTATTATAAACAACATCGATTCCTGCATTTCTTGCTAGATCTTCCGCATCAGAATTATGAATCCCTTCTTGTAGCCACATCACTTTGGGTTTTTTCTTTACTATACCGTTAATTATGGAATGCACATCATGAGACGGTCTGAACACATCTACAATGTCTATATCATATGGAATTTCAGTTACTTCCGTGTAGCATTTTTTATCAAGAATTTCCTCAGCTGTAGGATTAACAGGGGTAATTTCGTATCCATTCTCAAGTAAATACTTTGGAACAAAATGTGCTGCCTTTTCATTATATTTTGACATTCCAATTACGGCGACTTTTTTCATTTTTAGAATATTCTTTATCTCCTCATCAGTATGTAGATCAGTGCTCATACAAAATCAAGATGAGTATTTTTATAATATAGTTATTGTTCGTGCTGATGTTCAGTTTGATGACAATCGCAATCACACAATTCGGTTGTATGATTATTCTGACAGTCTATACATTCGTAATGCTTATGATTTTCACAGTTAGCACATATCATACTCTAATATCTTTTAACAGTTTGAAAAGCTTTTTGCCCTAAACAACCGTTGGTTGCTGATTCTAATGTTATTTATTACCAAATTTTAGTCATAAATTGTGGAGATTTCTGTTGGACATACACCCGATTCAGATGATGCATTCATGTTTTATGCCATGCTTACTGGCAAGATAAAATCTGATGATTTTGTTGTAAAACATGTTATTGGTGACATAGAAGACCTGAATTCCAGGGCAAGGAATCCAGAGCTTGACGTTACAGCTGTTTCGGTTCATGCATGTGCGTATATTCCAGACTACACCATACTTAGAAGTGGAGGAAGTTTTGGAATAGGTTACGGTCCCATTGTTACTGCGACAAAACAGATGACAATAGATGAAATAAGAAAGTCTAAGATTGCTATACCTGGAAAAATGACATCTGCATTTTTACTACTACAGTTGATGATTGGAAAATTTGATTATATAGAAATGAATTTCAGTGAAATACCAAATGCAGTTAAAACCGGTCAGGTTGATGTCGGTTTGGTTATTCATGAGACACAGTTATCATTTGAACAGGAAGGAATTATGAAAATACTTGATGTTGGCGAATGGTGGGACAAAGAAACAGGTGGATTGCCTGTTCCTCTTGGAATTAACGTCATGAGCAATAAATTTGACACGGAAACAATCAAAAAATTTGATACGTATCTGAAAAATTCAATTGAATTTGCATTGGACCATGATAAAGATGCATTGGAATACGCAATGCAGTATAGTAGAGGAAAATCAGAAGAACTGATAGAAAAATTTGTCAAAATGTACGTAAATCCTGTCACAGTAAACATGGGAGATAATGGAGAAAAATCTATCCGAAAAATGTTTGAAATGGCACGTGAAAAAGATCTGGTACCTGAATTTGAAATTAAAATTTCAGAACCGCTAGACTGAAACTGTTTGTATCAGAATTTCTTTCAATTCATCTATATCTTTGGTTATTGTAAGTCGTTTTCGTAACACACTGCCACCGACAGTCCCTTTTGTGAATCGAATTGCCTGTTCCTTTATGTTTACAAATTTTATTTTGTATCTTGATGTTGCATCAACATAATCCAGAAATGCTTCCAGTCTGTCAGAGAAGTTATAATTTTTGTATACCCCATATTTCAGATAGTCGTTAATCTGTTCAAAAATAAATGGATTACCCATTGCACCTCTACCTATCATAACATAATCACATCCAGTTTGCTCAATCATGCTTTTGGCAATTTCAGGAGTTGTAATGTCGCCGTTTCCGACAACTGGAATTTCAACTATTTCTTTTAGTTTCTTTATCATACTCCAGTCAGAATGGCCAGAATATCCCTGTGAGACAGTTCTAGGATGAAGTGTGATCATTTTGATTCCCTCCTGCTCTGCAATTTTTGCAATTTCTTTAAACAGCAACTTGTTGGAATCAGAAACTCCTATACGCATTTTCAATGATACCGGTCTACTTGTTGAATTTACCATTGTCCGGAAAATTTTACGTGTTAAATCAGAATTTTGTAAAAGTGCACCACCTGCCATCTGCTTTGTTATGTGTGGTGCGGGGCAGCCCATATTGTAATCAATTATGTCAAAGAATGGCTCTACAATCTTTGTTGCCTTTTCCAGTGCAACAAGATCAGAACCAAACAATTGTACTGATAATGGACGCTCTTTTTCAGAAAACTCCAAAAACTCTGTAATGTTTTTCAGTTGAGTTTTTAATTGCTCTTCTTTGGCAATTATTGCATGAATGCTGGTTAACTCTGTAATAACCAGACCTGCACCCATATTTTTGCAGATTAATCGTAATGCTGGATCACTCACACCAGCCATTGGTGCCAAAAATGCCCTACTTGAAAAATGTGGTAATTCTGACATATGATTTATGATATTTTTTGTTTTTTAAATGTGCTAGTTTCGCTTTTCTTAAATTATGCAGATAACCAATCACTGTAAATGCTCGTTGATAAGAAAATTCTGGTTGGTGGACTGGGAATGATTATTGTGGGTATTGCATTATCCGCCGTTCTTGGCGAGGCTACACCAATAGGTCAGGGTGGAATGACTCCAGAGGAGGAATTAGAATTTCTGATGGCAGAGCAGCAAAATACTGACTCCAAGACACTTTCTGGAATTTTAATTGGTGTTGGATTCCTTCTCGTTCTGATTAGTTTTGGTGCAAGGAGAAAGAAAAAGGGTGGTGCAAAAAAAACCGAAAAGAAACCGGCTACTTGAAATGCTGGATTTGATCAAAAAATGTATTTCTCTGGACTGGATTTCTCTTGATTTCTTTTACCAAGTTGGATAATTCAATTAATGATGAATTTGTTGGTTTGCCAGCTGCACGATAAATTTCTTCAGAAAATGCAGTGCCCACTAGATCACTTCCACCGTTACACAATGCAACTTGTGCCAGTTTTTTTCCATATGCAACCCAATAAACAGAAATGTTATTCAAAGCACCAGCAAGCATTAACCTTGACAATGCAACAATTTTAAGATCATAGAGTGATGAACATTCTTGTGTAACTTTGTGCTCATTTTCTAATTCTGTATTGTCAAGACTGAATTTCAAAGGTATGAAAGTAAGAAATCCCTTAGTTCTTTTTTGTAATTCACGAATTTTGATCAAATGATCAATTATATGCTCAGGTTTTTCAATATGACCGTAAAGCATTGTTGCATTACTTTTTATTCCTAGATTATGTGCAATCTCAATTGTATCAAGCCATTCTTGACCAGTGCATTTCCCTCTTACAATCTTATTCCTGATTTCTGGATGGAACAATTCTGCACCTCCTCCTGGCATGGAATCAAGTCCTGCGTCTTTTAGTCTGCTAAGAATTTCTTTTATAGAATTCTTTGTAAGCTTTGATAAATAGAAAATCTCTGCTGCAGTAAATGCCTTGATTGTTAGGTTCTTGTGTTTTTGTTTTATTGCTCTCATCATTTCTTCATAGTAATCAAGTGGTAAATCTGGATGAAAGCCTCCAACAATGTGTACTTCTGTTGCACCTAGTTGTTCTGCAGATGAAACACGCTTTTCAATTTCTTCAGGTGTAAGAGTATATGCATCCTCTTCATCGCCTTTTCTGTAGAATGCACACATTTGGCAACTTGCAGCACAAACATTTGTGTAATTCATGTAGTAAGATGCTGTAAAAGTTACATCATCACCGACTAATTTTTGCCGTGAATACTCAGCTGCTGCACCAAGCATGTGAATATTATCATAATTCATCAATTCCATACCATCATCAAATGTCAGTTCTTTTCCTGCCATTGCACGATCAATTGCTTTAGACTTCCCAACCACGCTTTCTAGCATAAAACTCATGTTTTTGATCAAAATATAAAACATGACAATTTACTAATTGTATGGTATTACCGTTTGTCGATGAGGATAAGCCAAAGTGTTTTTTGTGCCATGAGATGTTTGAAGATATAAAGGAATTACAAAAACACCAAAAAGCAGTACATAGTGATTTTTTTGAGTTCCATGAGAATGAACAAAAACGAGAACCTGCTCCTGGCGACGTTTCTATTTTTTAGTTTTTTTCGAATCTAATAATTTTAGTGCTGTTTCTTTACTAATGCTTGCTAATTCAAGATCCTTATCAATAGAAAGTGCCTTCTTAAAATATTTCAATGCATCAGTAATTTTTCCTTGTTCACCTAATGCAAGTCCTTTGTATGCATATGTTAATGCAAATTTCTTATTTATTTCAAGGGCTAAATCATAAAGTTTGATTGCAGCATCATATCTTTGTAAGGCATGTAAAACTGAGCCTTTACCAATCATTGCGTCAACATTCTTTGGGCTTATTTCTAATGCAGCATCAAATAATTTTAATGATTCCTTATTGTTTCCAGTTCTTTGTAGTGTTGTAGCTTTATCAACCATTGCACCGATATTTTTTGGATCTTCAGTTAGAATTCTATCGTAGATCTTAATTGCTTCTGAAAATTCTTGCATGTCAGATAGTTCTGCAGCATTCTCTAGCATTTCAATAAAATGTTTTTTCATTATACTTGATCATTTGAAGTAAATAATATGCATTAATAATTTTTTCAACTAGTTAGGATGATGCTTTATCACGTGGATCTAATTCAAGTGATTTATTATAGCACTCTGATGCCTCATCATATCTGCCAAGGCTACGCAATGCAGCAGCTTTTAGATTTAGTAAATCTGGATTATTAGGATCACTTGTTAATGATTTTTCAAAACAATTCAATGCTTCAAAAAATTTACCATCTGATAGATATTTTTCCCCAGATTTTGCCAATTCATCGACAGAAGCCATATGTTAGTATACAATTAACTAGTAGATAATCTTCATCTAGCTTGAAACTCTGTAATAATCCCACTTCTCTGGATCAAATTTCTTTACAAATTCAATAGTTTTCTCATTCTTTTTTCTATGCTGTATTACATCACGCATTGCAAAACTGGTCATGTACTTGTAACCTTTAGAATGAACTTGCATCAAAAATAACTGACGGATTTCACGACCACCATGAAATCCCCAATAACCATTTTTGATTGCAATTGGTTCTAAGAATATTGTATTACCCTTACCATAGTTTTTGTCATTAATCTTAGACTGAAAGTTATATGATTCCAAAGGACCACCTTTTGCAAATCCAATTATTGGTCCCTTGGAGTTTCCAACTCTTAGTGTATTTAGAATTGTTGAATCATCGTGAACTGATTCAACAAAATCTTCTCGAGTGAATTGAAGTGGTCTTGGCAACTCTCTATAAATTTCCAATAATGAATCAATCAAATCTTCATTGGAACTCTTTTCAATACATGGAACTAATGCAAGTCCTTCATAAGTAAATTTATTATAAATTTGAATTTCTTCTTGACGTAACTTCATAAAACTAGTAATATTATCAAGGAAGTTTTTTCTCATATGTTTTGGTATACTGTTTAACAACAATTCACATAATTCTGCATCATTGTTTAGCATATCCTCAAAAAAGGAAACAGACCTTCTGACAATCAGTGCAGGATGCCATCCTGATGCATGTGCATTCATCTTTGCCATTTCCATTGCTTTCCCGAAGTCACCAAGAGCATATCCTCCAATCCGATCAGCAACGGACAAAAAATGCCCAAGCATTTTAAAATGTTCACATAATTCAGGTTTATCTTTTGTAACAGATGATGTATCAAAATATTTTTCCATTTGTTTTTCAGTGATAGTTTTTGTGCTTCCTGACCAAGGATAAACAGTTCTTGAAATTAGTGCACATATAATAGCAGGATCAAGACTTGCATTTTTTAAGAGACCTTGTATTGTTTTATCTTCTGTAATAAACTCAATTACATTTTTTTCATGTGGTTTATCAGCAGATTTAGAAGGGTCAAAATCATGTAGTAATGCAGATGCAAAGAGATACTTTACATCGTCTACTGAAAATTTCTTTTGATTAAGTAGGTTTGTTGCAGATAACAATGTAATGTATGTAACTTCTAGTTCATGATCAATATTGTGATAGCCATAATAATCACTTGATAGCCCATTTTTATTGAATAAGTCTGTAGTATAATCAAGAAGCTTAACGTTGTCATCATTTGCAAGTTCAATTGATGATAAAAGATCAAATATGCCATTTCTCAATGAATGTGGGTTTGCAAATTCTTGCATTAGGATCGGATCAAATAGCCTGTTTTTAAGTTATTTACTAATGATGAAAATAAGTTATAAAGCAAATTATTGTTTTTAGTATATTGACTCTGAAAAGATACCTAGCAACGAGAGCAATCACAATGTTTGCTGTCTTAATGATTACACTACTTCTGACAATTTTATTGGTTGGCTCAAATATGGATACAATTCTGAAACAGGGTGTAATGTTTCAAGTAAGATCTGAAATTATTGAAAATCCATCAATCGCTGAAAGTTTTGCAAATCCCGAAGAGTTTGAGGCATTTATTCAACAAAAAATTGATGAACGGGTTAAAACACTTGGATTAGACAGTCCTTGGTACTCACCACAACGTGTTGGGTTAACAATGTACAAGATTTTAATTCTGGATTTTGGAAATGCAACATTTTTGACAAGTGATTCAGGTTCATCAAATGTTGGAGACATTTTACTGGAGAAAATTCCACGTACAATTTTGTTGTTCACAACTGCAACTATAATAATTTCAATAATTGGGATCTTTCTAGGCGCTGCATCAAGTAATAAGATTGGTTCCATTACAGATAGAATAACTTCTACATTTGCAATCGTAAGTAGTAGTTTTCCAGTATGGTGGATAGGAATGTTGATGATTTTCCTTTTTGCTTTTGTATATCAAATATTTCCTGCAAGAGCGACACCTACTATGGACTCTAGTGATCCAGGTTACATTTTTGCACTACTGTACCATATGGCACTTCCAGTGATTACAATTTCACTAATTGGATTTGGTGCATGGGCATATCTAGTAAGAAATTTCATGGTTGGAGTACTGCAAGAGGATTACATCACTGCAAAAAAAATCATGGGGATAAGTAAAAGGAAAATAATATACAAACATGCTCTCAAAAATGCTGCACCACCAATTGTAACAATACTTGCATTGAGTTTATCAGGATCTTTAGGTGGTGCTATAATAACTGAAGCTGTATTTGATTGGCCAGGGATGGGACGGTTATATTTTGATGCAATTGGAGTAATGGACTTACCAATAATAATTGGAGCCACATATATTCTCACAGTTTTATTTCTGATTAGTATTTTTATTGCAGATTTACTGTATGGGTATTTTGATCCTAGGGTGAGAAGAGGAAGTTGAGTGTTAAAACATCTACAGATATTCAAAAGGAATTTCTTAAGAGCACAGTTGGACTTACGGGAATTTTTATTTTATTAATATTAATTGCAGTCTCAATTTTTGCTGTGATTTCAATACCGTCAGATACATTTCAATATTGGAATAATCCTGAAAAATGGGTTTCGTATCCAAAAACATCAGTTCCAAGTTGGGTGAATCTGTTTGTTGCAGAAAAAATTCCTGAGCATAAAATTTTTGAACCAGAAAATATTACACTAGAACAAAATGGAGTTTTTCTAACATCACAACAGTTTAGATTCAATTACATATTTGATGATTTTCCTAATGATTTTATGTATAATTATAATTTAGAATATATCGGTTCGCCGCTGTTAGAAATTAATGTAATAAAACCAGATGGAACCTATCTGGAATTAATTAGTACTACATTGCCTTATGCAACAGAATTAACAAGTTACGAACAACGAATTTTCTCAACTGACAGTTTATTAAGAAAAAATATTACAATGCAGTCAGATTTTTATAATTTTGAAATCAACGACATGAACACAATCGAATTAATTTTTTCAAATCAGAAAAAACAAGAAATTCTCAATGGTGATTATGTATTTATGATAAATGTCTACAGCGTTGAACCTCAGAATAAATTTCTTAACTCTCAATTAATTGTTGGTGGTAAAGCATTTGGTGTGATGGGTACTGATGAACTACGGAGAGATTTAGCTATTGGTTTACTATGGGGAACACCGCTAGCACTCTTCATTGGAATTTCTGTCTCAATTGGTTCAGTGATTGCCGGATTAGTCTATGGAGTCTATTCAGGGTACAAAGGGAAAAAAACAGATGAGGTAATGATGCGCTTTAATGACGTTATCTATGCATTACCTGCACTACCTTTTTTGATTATTCTAGCAGTAACAATAAGTAACAGTATTTTCCTTATGATAGGATTTTTAATGATTTTTAGTTGGGTTGGTATCGCAAAAGTTTCTAGAAGTATGTCGTTACAGATTAAAACACGTCAATATGTTGAGGCTGCAAAGATAATGGGGCAAAAAGACTCCAAGATAATTTTCAAACATATTATACCTCAAATGATGCCATATGTTTTTGCTAGTATTGCAATCTCAGTTCCAGCAGCAATCACTACAGAAGCTGGGTTAAGTTTTCTTGGTTTAGGCGATCCTTCATTTCCTACATGGGGACAGATATTACATGATGCGAATACCTATGGTGCAGCTGCACAAGGATTCTGGTGGTGGATTGTACCACCAGGGCTTCTAATAGCAATCACAGGTCTTGCATTTGTTTTCATAGGAAATACACTTGATACAATCGTAAACCCTAAACTGAAAAGATAGTCAAACACTAAAATTTCTTATAGTGTTTACAACATCATCCGATAGTTTTATTGTATATGCAGCAGCATTTTCTTCAGTTAACTGTGACAAATCTTCAGCAAATTTTGTCTTATCCTTTCCCCTTTCATACATACCGCCTGATTCCTTTATGCATAAAGGAAATTTTTTCATTTTAATGTTATTTTGTAATAAATATGAAACAAATTTTTTGTAATTGTCAATTTCGTACCAGTCTATGTCTTTTTCATAACATACTGCAATCCAAGTATCAATAGTATTTTGATAAATTACTCTTTTACGAATAGTGTCTAATGCTAAATCAGTTTGTGACATTTGATAATACTAAAACATTGCACGCTTCATTGATGAACCACAGCGTGGACATTCACGCGCATTATAGATTTTGTGGCATACTAAACATTCGTATTTGATCTTTGATGAATTTTCCGAGTTTTGACCGAATAAACCACCAAACCTACCGCCAGAACCTGAACCAGAACCAGTACCACCACCATATCCTCCACGCATTCTGTTCATCATTCGGCGTCTAAGAATTAGTGGAAATGCAATAAACAAAGCTAGTGCTGCACCTAGACCATATGGAAAAGGTAAAACCATTTGTAAGCCTATACTTACGGCTAATGATGCAAATAGGAATATCAAATAAGATTTGTAATTAATCAAGATAGATAAATTTGGTTTAAAAAGAATATAAGGTTTATTCAAAAATTCTCTCGTCAGACTTTGATCTAATCAGAAAATCTAAGAGGTATTGAATTTCCATTACTATCCCAAGCAAAAATGTCATTATCATTGTATGGTGATTTAACGGTTATTGATACAAGACCAAAAAAATTATTGAGTTCATCAATCGAGGGCTTTTCTGAGCCAGTAGGATGTGAACGAGCCATTCCAATATAGCTAAGATCAAGTGGAAGAAATGATGAAGGAAATCCTGCAAATGTTGAGCTAGTATGATCGAATGGAGGAATTACAAGGCCGTTTATGTTCATAATGGAGTTTTTTGACTTTCCTTTTAATATCAAAACCATCTCTTTTGGGTGTTTAATCTTACAGTATGAGATAATTCCATCTTTAGTTTCATTTTTTATTATAACCTTACGCTCCAGATTCTTTTTTTTGAAAAGCATGTCAATCTAAGATAATTTTGTATGAAGTTGATGATGCACTTCTTAGGTTAATTTCAAGTGTAGAGTAGATGTTGGAAAGAAGAGATTCATTTTCCTCAACTTGCTGTGATAGTAAGGTTTGCTTTGATTTAATATTAGAAATTTCATCATTAGATTTCTGTATTCCATCCTTACATGACTTGAAACTATCAAAATCAAATTTTTTCATTTCATCCAGATATTTTGATTTGTTCTGGTAAAAATCATTTTTTTCTTTAATTAAATTAGGTAGAATGTCTTTCACATCTTTAATTTGTTGAATAGACTTGTCAGTGTCTTTTACAGAAATAGCTCCGGAAGATACAGATGCCTGCACTGAATCTAAAATTGTGATTATACCAGAACTTTCAACTCCAGAAAGTGTATCATATGGTGAGACCAATAATTTTTCATTTAAAATTTTCAATGGTTTATCAAGAGATGAAATATGAACATACTTGTTTAGTGGTCTTGAGATCTTTACAAAATGTTCATCTATACTGTATCGAAGTTTTTTTTCTTCAACATCTAAATTATCTAATTTTGATTTAGTTATAACGTACTCATTGTACTCTGACGATGATGTGATTTCAGATTCTTTACTAATTAGTTCTTCCAATTTTGAGGATTCTTTCTCTAATAATTCTTCTAGTTCATTTTTCCGCGTGTTTTGTTTAGATATTGTATTTCGTGTAGTAGAAACTTTCTCCAGATTTTCCCTAATAATGGATAAAAATTCTTGGTTTGATTTGTAATTAGAAGTTAGATTTTTTATTTCTTGAAGATAACTGTCTAGAATTTCTAAGTCAGTTTTGAATTTCCTTGCATATTTTTTTGCAAAAAGTGCAATTCCTGTTTTATGCTTACGCAATACGTCAACTACCCTTTTGATTGCCTTAGTTGCCTTTTTTTCAAATTCAATGACATCATTAAGTGATTTAATTTCTGCAAATGATGCTTGAAATTCGTTTTGGATGGTTGAGCTTATGTCTGATATAGCTCTATTCAAAATAATTTTTAAATGATTATCCATATCATCAGTCTTTAAATTATCATTTTTTAGTTGATTTGCAATAGCAAGCAGGTTTTTTCTATCAGAGTCAATTTTATTTCTAAAAGATTTTATTTCAGCAATTAATGTTTTCTGTCTTAAATTTTCTATGTCATTTAGAAGTTTTGGAATCTCTTCCAGTGTAATCTCCGATTTAGATTTTATTTCGGGTTGATCCACATTATTTTCTATAACATTTTTCTTCTTTCCCCAACCAAATACCATAACTATATTTTTTATTTTGTATGATTAAATGTTTCAGAATTATTTCTATCACATATAATAACATGATAAATACACTCATGCCATGGAAAAAAAATTCCATTCCAGCACATTAAAAAAATCTATTAGAATTTCCACCAGCCCTGAAAAGGCCTGGACTAATATTAGTAAAATTGCTCAATTACAATGGTTAGATGGGATTAAATCTTCCAAATTTTTATCAGAAAAAACAAGAGGTATTGGTGCCACAAGAAGAATTTCTTTTTTGGATGGTACAATTGTAAAGGAGATAGTAGTTGGATGGAGACCAAAAAACTATTTTTCATACATTGCAGTATCAGGACTACCGTTACGAGGTTATCATGCAACAATTTCTATAATTAACAAAAAAAATAGGCAAGTTGATGTTGAATGGGAATCATTCTTTTCAAGTAAACTGATGACAAATGATGAATTCAATAGTTTTTTCAGACGTCTCTCAGATTTCTATACAGAATCACTGAAAAATCTAAAAAATTCACTAGAGAAATAACTATTTTTGTTCAACAATAATTTTTGGTTTAGGTTCATCTGGATGATATATTTCTGTTTTTAATCCAATGTTTCCAAATTCAGAATGTTGAATTTCTAATGTAACTGGTGTTGTATTCCAACCATACTTTGGAATTTCTTCTATACTCATCATATCAACAAATCCTGAATTATCATAAAATGTATATTCTTGATGATATGTAACATCCATTCCTAAAATTTCCAAGATTGCAAATTTGGTATTCCCAGTATGATCCTCAAATGTTACTTTAACTACTTGCTCATTCTCTAAAAATACTGCATCAAATTCTATTTCTTCTAGTATTTCTGTAATCTGCATATCAGAGGATCCATTCAAATTAATTATATACAGAAAAGAGAATGTGGTTAAAGTAATAATTACTATTCCAACAATAATACGTGAGATCTTTTTTGATTGCATCTATCTAAATTCTTTTTTTAACAATCTAAGAAATTTTGAACGTATACGTACTCGTTCAAGTGTTTGTTCTAATGTCATTTCCGTTCCATGTACTGGATTTTTCTTAAAGAATTCTCTAACTTCTTTTTCTTGACTTGAATCGATTACGTGACCAATGCTATCAACTACACGTTTTAACAATGGGTTTCCAGTTCCAGCCTTTTTATGAATTTTTTTCCAGTTATTTTTTAGCCATGGCCACATGAATTCTTTAGAATGTATGTTCGAATTAATATTCATTATAGGCAGTTGTATATTCTGTGATCGGACATCAGTTCCTAGTGTGAATTGTAGTGTCTTTAAGAGTAATTTCTTCTGTTTAAAATTACACATGGCTGTAAGAAATCGTAATTTTTCTTCCTGAGATGAGGCTTTCTTAAAAAGTGAAATGAATTTTTGATGAGTTGCCTCATTTCCGTTCCATGCAACTAAACTAAACACAGAACCCTGAAGATCTGCTGGCAAACTACTGTGATCCTTCAGATATTTCTTGAATCGTGATTCAGCTTCTGAAATAATTTGTGCGTCACCAAGCTTTCCCATACCAATAATCACGAAACTTCGTAATAATGCATCAGTATGAGATTCATTTTTCTTTTGGTTCCATCCAAGTCTCTCAAAAATTATGCCAAAGAAGTTTATTGCATACTGTCTAAATTCATCAGAAAACTTTTCTTTGTGCGTCAGTATGAAAAGCGAGTACAAATTTTGTGCCAGACTAAGTGATGAAATGTAATTATCCTCTTCATAATATGCACTAGTGAAATCCAGATAGCCCTGAATATCTTTTTTTCCAGATACTATCTGTGCAAAATAATCATTTTGAAGACTCCAACGATCTACATGATCCAGTATTTTTTCGTCTATGAGTAATGACAAGTTATCCAGAGTTTCATCATCATACTGTACACGATAAAAGCCAGTTCTACCTGAATTTATTATAAAATTCCTACTTTTATTTTTGAGTTTCACTTTTTCAGATTTTTTTGTCATTAGTTTTCGGAATCTCTGATTACCTTCTTCTATTACTAACGGAATTGACCATAATCCACTCTTTGAGTGTCTATTGTCTTCTAATAGGAATCTAGATTGTGCAAGAGACAAAGTTGCATCTTTTCTTTTTACTTCTAATAACGGAAAACCAACTTGATTAATCCATGTCTTCATCATTTTTTCAATTGGTTGTCTTGACACAATACCAATTGCATTCCATAAATCACTTCCCTGTGCATTACTATATTGATGCTTTATTAGATACTTGTTAAGACCTGATTGAAAATTTTTTTCCCCAACAAAATGTTCAAGCATACGTAGTATACATCCGCCCTTATCATATGAAATTGAATCAAAAATTTCACGGATTTCTGATGGATGGTTTACCTTTACATCTATAGGGTGCGATGTTTTTAACGCGTCAAGACTCATTGCTGTGTTCATTGCATCATCAAGAAATTGATCCCAATAATCCCATTCAGGGTAAAACCTGTCGACAATTTTAGTTGCCATAAACGTGGCAAAACTTTCATTCAACCATAAATCATTCCACCATTTCATTGTAACCAAATTACCAAACCATTGATGTGCTATTTCATGAGATATAACCTCAGCAATGTACTGCTTTGTTCTAGTAGATGATGTTTTTGGATCATAAAGTAAAATTGTTTCACGAAATGTTATTGCGCCCCAATTTTCCATTGCACCAGCAGCAAAATCAGGTATTGCTAACATATCTAATTTTGGTAATGGATATTTAATTCCAAAGTATTTTTCGTACTCTGCAAGAAACTTCTTTGTTAGTTCTAGAGACAACTTTCCTTTTCTTTTATTTCCTTTGGTAGTAACAACTCGGATCTTAATATCACGCAATTTTGTTTCTAAAAATTCAAACTCACCTACCCCTAAATACAAAAGATATGTTGACATTATAGGTGACCTTTCAAATTCAATCAAGGTTTTTAGGTTAGATTTTTTTCTTGATTTCTCAGGCATGTTTGAAATTGCGGTCAGGTTTTTATCAATTAGTAATGAAACATCAAATGTTGCTTTTACTGCAGGTTCATCCCAACATGGAAATGCCCTTCTTGCATCAGCTGCTTCAAATTGGGTTGTGGCAAGATATTTTGTTTTACCAGATTTATCTTTGTATTTACTTCTGTAAAATCCAAGTAATCTGTCATTTAGTATTCCTGAAAACTCTATACAAATTTTAAATTGTCCACTTATTTTTTTTTCAAAGACAATACGTAACTCTTCCTTTTTTTGGTTAAGAGAAAATTTTGTATGTATTGTTTTGCCATTCTTAATTAAATAACATTTTTTAATTTTTAATTCTGCTGAATTTAATGTGACCTCTTTTATTGATCGCGATGCTAACAGAGAAATTATTTCTTTTCCGCCAAATGAAAAATTATTAAAAAATGGTTCAAATATAAGATCATAGTTTATTTTTGAAATTAATGACATTCAGTGTGAATAAAATATTAAGCCTATAAATTTGTGATCAAATATCTGGTAAAGTTCCTAGATTGTCAAGATTTACTTTATTGTCATCACTTCGAATAAATGCTTCACCGGAATTGACAAATGCACGTACATACTCACCAGGTTTCCATTCTGCATCGCTAATTTTAAACACAGTAATGTATTTTTTTCCTTTTTTGATATTATGTGCAACAACCATTTTATCTACAATTTGTGGCTGGCTTAATGAATTACCAAGATCTTGATGAACCTGAACATGGGTAATCCTGCCTTTGGATCCTCTTTTCACAGCACTTATGACAAAATCTGCCCATTTAGTTTCGCTCATGCCCAACATTCATTTTAAGTACAATATAATACTAAAGAAAATTAACAGATCAAACCAAAAAAAACGAAAATTTATTTATTGATTATGATTACTGATTCTATTGACTGGATTCTCACCAGAGTCCCATACTTTCAATTTTGAAAGTATGGCATTCATTATTTATTAAAAATATATCATGAATAATGATGCTAATCACTAAAAATATTATAATTCATTAAATATTCAACCTGTTATACGATCTAATATGAGTGATATTCGTTTTGTTATGATTGGAATTGTAGTTATTACTGCAGGCTTTATTATTTTAGGTGTATATGGTTCAGAATACACAGAAATCACTGTTCAAACAAATGAATTCACAACATGTTATGAGTATTCCAGTGACAATATACCTATAGAGATTGACTGCCAAGAAATACTACAGAATAAGACAATGTTGTTCATCGGAATAGCTGCAATAATTGGAACTGGGATTTTATTATTAGTTAAAGGAGTGAGAGGAACATGGGATCAGGATGTGAAACCTGAAGAAATGCTAGGACCTGGTGGTGATAAAAACAACTCAGATAATGATAAAACAAATAATCCAGACTAAAACTTTAGATCGGAATAATAAATATAAAAATTCTAGAATAGTCTTCTAATAAAATACAAGTCAGAATTTTCTCTACATGATCGAACCAATTTTTGACTTAATCGGGAAAATACTTTATGAATCTAGTAAGCCTATGAGCAGTTCGGTGGTCTTTACAACAAAAGATATTCAGAATATAATTTCTTGGTTTGAGAGGCTCTATAACTCTGATGAAGAAATGTCAGACTATGAAAGAGAGACATATCTGAAACTTGCTAAATATTTTATCTTAGATGAGAAAGCATTGTCATAGTCAGATAATTTTCCTTTAATTATGGAAATGATTTCAGATTTTTTGAATAGCTTAGAAAACGATGGTTACGCTGTTTTACGCATTTCTGTGAGTATTTACTAATAGTTTTTCCAACTTTACCCTCATATCCTATTGGTGATTCTATCCACTTCTCCGTATGTGCCGCCCTTAAAACATCATCATAAGGACTGTAATAATTAATAATTTTTTTATTTACAATCCTCTGGAATGCATTGCCAGATTTTTTTGGATTAAAAGAATTTGCAGGTATTGAACTAGCAAAAATATGAACAGACTCGATAATATTCTTATTTTTAGGGTTTTTTGCAAGACTGTGTACAGTAGAAAGAATAACCTGTGCACCTAACGAATGTCCCATTAATCTGATTTTCTGTGATGGGTTTTTTGCTTTCATATCTAAAATGAATTTTGAAAGATTACGACCATTCTTTTTTGCAATTATAATACCAGTTTTTAATGCAGAAATTGCTGTAGATTTGTACTGTACCCCTGAAGTGTTCGAATCATAACTGTATCCTATAACAGGATAATTGTAATGTAATGCCTTTAGACGTTTTTGAGCAATTACATATTTTGCAAGTGCACCAGATTTATTGTTACGAAGACCATGAATCATAATTGTGAATTCAGATTTACTTGACAACTCTACAAATTTTTTTGGTGGATAAATTTCATATGGTTTTTTACTGAGAGTTTTACCATCTTGTAAATCATAGAATCCTCTAGTAGAGATCTTTGGAAAAATATTCTTCGTTATTTTTAATCACCAAGTTTAGCTTTTTGTTCGTCAATTACAGAGGATTCAATCTTAGCAAACAGTGGTTCCACTTTTCCTATTTTATGACCTGTTTTTAGAGGAATTTCTGACATCTCATTCCAGTTTGTGTCAGAAACATTTCCGTTCATTCCAACCTGCTCCCAAATCTGTTGTGATGACTTTGGTAAGAATGAGTGCATTGCAATTGCCAATGAACGCACTGCATTTACTGATAGATAGATACATGATGATGTG
>Ga0114933_10001007_pt1 | contig 32534 bp, 36 predicted proteins | sample 4SBtaG_FD_89691 | JGI IMG/M metagenome (GOLD analysis project Ga0114933, IMG submission 89691) | Deep subsurface microbial communities from Kolumbo volcano to uncover new lineages of life (NeLLi) - 4SBTROV12_W25 metaG | ecosystem: Environmental > Aquatic > Marine > Volcanic | place: Kolumbo... | reverse complement strand
GGCAGAGCCGCATTGCTTTCGGATATAGACAGGCGAGCTGTGCTCGCCTGTCTCTAACGCGGCTTTTAAGCTGGCGAAGCCAGCTTAAAATCTGCGGCCTCACCTGAGTTAATCAGAGATTCCATAACTAACCATGGTATCATTATTATTTCGAGGATTAAGTGAGCTTGATTCAACTGACATATTATTATCTCCATTTCTTATAAAATTATTGGTTTATATAATAATTATTATAACATATAGTTAATATTTTATTAAATTAAAATTTTTAATGTTCTAGCTTGATTTTGTTAAGTGTCTTATGGTTAGTTGTTTGTGTGAATGGTAATAGATTCGAGATATATGCTTATTATTGACAAAAGCGCTCTACTATATAGAATGCAGGATTATGGACAATGTCATCTATGGACCCTCCAGATTTACACCTGAGGAGCTAGAGCTCTTTCAGAAGGGAGAGCATTTTACGCTCTATGAGAAGCTAGGTAGCATGCCTGAAGAAGGAGGCGTCTATTTCGCTGTTTGGGCGCCGAATGCTGGAAGCCTCTCTGTCACAGGTGAATTCAATGGTTGGAACGACAAAAGCCACTTCTTGAGCAAGGGCGATTCTGGGATTTTCGAAGGGCTTATTCCGGATGCTAGAATAGGGGACATCTACCAATACTCTGTGGATGGAGTGAAGAAGGCGGATCCCTTTGCTCATAAGAACGAGGAGCCTCCGAGGACCGGTTCTATTGTGACTGGGTTAGATTTTAGCTGGAATGATGATCAGTGGCTTCAGAGCCATCATAGAAAAAACGCATTGAGTGCTCCGATGTCGATCTATGAGGTGCATTTAGGCTCCTGGAAAAGGGGAGAGGACAGTTTTTTTAGCTATAAGCAGCTAGCAAATGAATTGATCGCCTATGTGAAAGAGATGGGATTTACCCATGTCGAGTTTCTACCGGTGATGGAGCACCCTTTCTACGGCTCTTGGGGATATCAGTCTTTGGGCTTTTTTGCGCCGTCTAGACGCTTTGGAGAGCCTGTGGAGTTCATGTACTTGATCGATCAGCTTCATCAAAACGGAATTGGCGTTATCTTTGATTGGGTACCGGGACACTTTCCGGCAGATGAGCACGGTCTTGCAAAATTCGATGGAGGGCCGCTTTTTGAGTATGAAGATGAAAAGATGGCAGTTCATCCTGATTGGGGAAGTCTGATTTTTGATTATGGCAAGGGAGAGGTGCGAAGCTTTTTGATTAGCAGCGCCTGTTTCTGGCTGAAAAAGTATCATGTGGATGGAATCCGGGTAGATGCTGTAGCGTCTATGCTCTATCTTGATTTTTCGAGGAAAGAGGGACAGTGGAAGCCAAATAGATTGGGTGGAAGAGAGAATTTAGAGGCGGTCGAATTTGTCAAAAAGATGAATCAGATTGTAGCGAAGAATTTTCCCGATGTGCAGATGATTGCAGAGGAGTCGACAGCTTGGAAAGGTGTTTCAAAACCTGTTGAAGAGGGCGGGCTTGGATTTACTATGAAGTGGAATCTCGGCTGGATGCACGATACGCTAAATTATATGGCAGAAAACCCCTTAGACAGGAAGGATCATCACCAAAAGCTCATATTCACAAAGCACTATCATCACAAAGAGAATTACATGCTTTGCTTCTCTCATGATGAGGTTGTCTATGAGAAGGGCTCGCTCTTTGAAAAGATGCCAGGCGATGACATGCAAAAGTTTGCCAATTTAAGGCTTCTCTATGGATATCTCTTTACCCATTCGGGTAAAAAGCTGCTCTTTATGGGCCAAGAGTTTGCTCAAAGGGCGGAATGGAATCATGAGAGTGGTTTAGACTGGCATCTTTTGGAAGATCCTTTGCATTTAGGGGTGCGCGAGTGGGTGAAGGATATTAATCTTCTCTATCGAAATGAGCCTGCTCTCTATAAGTGGGATTATGTAGAGGGCGGTTTTGAATGGATTGATTATGCAGATCATGAGATGAGCATGCTCGGTCTTCTTCGAACGTGCGGAGAAGATAGTGCGCAAATTCTCTCAATTTGCAACTTCTCATCCGATCATAAGACAGAGTATCGCATGGGCGTTCCTAACTTGAGTTTATGGGAAGAAGTTTTGAATAGTAACTGCGAGATTTATGGCGGAGTAGGCTCAGAAAAATATGCAAATCTAGTGCCAGAAGAAATCCCTATGCATGACATGCCTTATTCCGTTTTATTAGAAGTTCCACCTCTTACAAGTATCATTTTTCGGGAGATTAAATCATGAAGGCTAAATTTACTCTTCCTTGTAAAAATGCGAAACAAGTCTCTCTTCAGATTGGATCTGATGAGAAGAAAATGAAAAGAGAGGGTGACATTTGGCAGGTAGAGATCGACTATGACGCTCCGTTTGAATACAACTTTCTAGTCGATGGAAAACCTGTTATGGACCCCTATTCTAAAGCGGTAGGTTCTAGTACGATTTGGAAAGAGAAATATCAGCCCAAAAGTCTTCATTTGGGAGAGGATAACTTTGATTGGCAGGGCGTAGAAAGACCTAAATATCAGACGAAAGATCTGATCATCTATGAGATGCATGTGAGAGGTTTTACGCAAGATCCCTCAAGCAATGTGGAGCATAAGGGCACCTTTCTCGGCATGATTGAAAAGATTCCCTATTTGAAGAGTTTGGGAGTAAATGCGGTCGAGCTGATGCCGATTCAAGAGTTTGATGAGGGAGAGTATTCACTTTGTAATTATTGGGGTTATTCGACGGTCAATTTTTTCACTCCGATGAATAGATATGCTAGCAGCCCTGAAAAAGCTATCGAAGAGTTTAAAACGCTTGTAAGAGAGCTTCATCGAAATGATATTGAGGTGATTCTAGATATCGTTTTCAACCATACCTCAGCGTTTTTAGATATTGATCCTAATCTCTACTATATTATGAGTGAGGGCCACCATACCAACTACACAGGATGCGGGCATACGGTGAATTTAAACCATCCCATCCTTCGAGACTTTGTGAAAAAGGTTCTTCATTACTGGGAAAATGAGATGCAGGTGGATGGATTTCGATTCGATCTTGCATCGATCATGAACCGAGATGAGACGGGCACGCTTCTAGATGAGTCTCCCTTAATTAAAGAGATCTCAAATGATCCAAAATTAAAAGATATCAAGCTCATTGCAGAGCCGTGGGACATCGGGGGCTATCAGCTCGGCGGCTTCTCAAGAAGATGGTCGGAGTGGAATGGAAGTTACCGGGATACGGTTCGGTCATTTTTAAGCGGGGATGCGAGCGCAAAAGAGGGTTTTATTCAGAGAATTACAGGCTCACACGATCTTTTTTCAGATAGAACGCCCGCAGCTAGTATCAATTTTATCACCTGCCATGACGGCTTTAGTCTGCGTGATCTTGTTTCCTACAATCAGAAGCATAATGAGCAAAATGGGGAAGATAATAGGGACGGTGCTGATCACAATATCTCATGGAATATGGGCGCTGAGGGAGAGACGGATGATCTCACAATTTGCGATCTTCGAGAGAGACAGATGCGAAATATGATTCTGGCTTTGATGATTTCAAAAGGCACTCCCATGCTCTATATGGGGGATGAATATGGGCATACAAAAAAGGGAAACAATAACACCTGGTGCCAAGATAATGAGCTGAATTGGTTTTCGTGGGGTGAGAAGAGCCCTTTTACCGACTTTGTAAAAAAGATGATTCGCTTTCGAAAGGAGAATCCTATTTTTCACTCGGAAAAGTTCATGCAAGATGAATTTCACTTTTCTAATGATCTTGAATCGGTAGTCGCTTTCTCAGTACAAAATAAGTTCTTTATCGCATTTAATGTGTCGGACTCTGAGATTACACAAAGCCTGCCTAAGCCGCCTCAAGGTATGGAATGGAAAGTAGTTGTAGATACTTCAGATCCAGAAGAGGAGAGCTGCACAGAGATCTATGCTCTCAAACCTTATTCTTCAATTATACTTAAAGCTAGTTAGAAATGGACTGCGCTCATTTGAGAGCAGATTGCTTTTTTGATCTTTTCTTGTTTTTAGATTGAAAAGTTCAAGCTTAGAGGGGCATTTAATCAGTAGAAAGTAAATCATTGCCCTAGCTGAAGGATCCCAGAATCAAGCAAATGGCTTACCTCAGGAGGTATGACTCTGATTTGGTTGCCATGTAGGTTCAGGTATTCTAAGTCAGCTAAACGTCCGATTTCAGGAGGAATGACACTGATAAGGTTGCTCTGTAGGTCAAGATGCGTTAAGCCGGTTAAATGCCAGATCTCAGAAGGAATGACTTTTAAGCCGCAGAGAATAAAAGAAATCCCCTTAATATTATTGAGTTGTGCTTTGTTATCTTTGTTTTTCATCCAAGATCTTATCTCTTCTAGCGTATGCGGAGGAGTGCCTTCAAATCGCAAGTTGCCACTTATCTTATTCCAAAGAACCCTCGTTGCGTGATCATTAGCTTGAACAACTTTTTGCATAGCCTCAAAACGCTTAATATCAAAAGGACTGGGAAAGTCCTTAATGATTTTTTGCCATTGGTCATTTGACATTTGATCTTTTAACTTTGAGTTAAGCTTTTCTAGATAGACTTGGCATTCTCTATGTTGGGGATACCGAACCCCAGGAACTTCTACAAATAGGGGAGGTGCTGGCTCTTCTAGAAAAAACTCATTTCCAGAGAGCTTCTTAACAAGTTGATATGCGCTAACCTTAGATATTTGGTAGAAATTTCTACAGACTTCAGGAAAGGTTTTATTTGTTGCAAGAGCTAGGATTTTTTCCCAAATAACTTGAGGTAAATTGTAAGTACTACGAGAGAAGGTGATCTCTAAAGGGAGCTTAGCTAGAGTTTCATGATGGGGTGGAACTTGAGCTTGTTCTGCTAGAACAGCTTGAGTTATATCAGAAATTTCCTGTTCTTTCGCGTCTTCTGGGAAAGCACCCCACCCCGCCGCTGGAGCTGGACCTCCGGCACCTCTATCCAATTCTGAATTAGCTTCTTCTTGTTGGAATAAATGTTCAAAACCTGCTGCTACAGCTGCGCCTGGTGGTAGTTTGACTGTCATTAAGTATTTAATGTTTTTTAATTAATAAGGTTTAATTATGACATTTAATTGAGTTAATTTAAATCTATTTTGTATGTGTCTCGTTGTAAGGTGGTTAAATAGTTATATAGCTTTTAGACTTGGTAGCATCTGTCTTATACTTAAGCGCATGTAATCAAACTAAACACTCGATTTTTGAAGAGGTTGTTTATTCCAGTAATGGCTGGTTAGAAAAAAATACAAATATTTTTTTCTCTTAAAGTTTGATAGAACTTATCAGATTTATATCTACGTTTATCTGATAAGCTTTATAACCATTGCGGTTTGATTGTCTGTTGAGCGTGCACGATTTGAGGAGTAGACAATGCTGCTTGCAAGTCTATCTGCGGGGAGGTGCCTGTTTTTGTAGACAGCGGAGCCTATTTGAGAAGAGCTTGCGACATCAAATATGCCATCACAAGCAATAATAAGGTGCAGATCGTCTCCCAGTTCATCAAGAGAGTAGGAGGTGATAATAGGGTCTCTTTGAATAGCATCTCCAAGAGAGAAATTGCCGAGAGCCCTTGTCATATTGAGTCTGTGCTCTACTCTTAAATCACCATATTCATCTGGGTAAATTCCATGGCCAGATGCACCTACTTCTGCCTGAAACCTGGGGACGTTTGTGCTCGCATCTACAGAGGTTTGTTTTGTTCCGTACGAGCTGCACAGAATGGCTCTTGAATCACCTATATTCGCGACCCAAAGAGTATTGTTGATAATTAAAATAACTATGCTTGTTGAGCCTGATCTATCAGCATCAATAGCGGAGCTTTTTAGATCTTCATTTAGCCTTTTAAACGCAAAGGTAAAAGCGTTTATAATGCCCCTATTCGTAAGACCCCAGCGGTTATACCTATTAAGTCCTGTGGTAAGATAGTGCTGAAAGTTATTTCGTGCGAATTGAGAGACCTCGCCTCCTCCATGACCATCAAAAACTCCGAATAGTTGAGCCTCAAGGGAGGCGCCATTCATTCTTAAGCGAAAATCTGATAGGAGATGTTCATCTTCCATTGTAGGTCTTGGTCCTTGAAAAGATGTGACTCCGACATCAAAGCCTCCGACAGTATGTCTGCTAGATGTTCCGATTGCAGCACTAACAAAGCTAAAATTTCCGTTGTCTTTTTCAAGGTGCATCTGAGCCTGGGCAAATTCTCTTTCATCAAAAAGGAGCCTATTTGCCTCCTCTTCGTTTTTAATCAGCCAAGGAGGGGCAATAGTAGGTTTCGAAGAGTAGAGCCGAGAGGACATAGGCTAAGGCAGCTTTGAAAGAGCGTAGTGAGATAGTAAAAGGGGAGCAAGACTGCTTTTTTTACTTTTTCAGTAAGATAAGAACTTCCCCGGACAAGGGGGTGAAAAGCATGAGAAATACAGTGTCTAAAATTTAGTTCAAGAGTGGATCCTAACATATTAATCCTCCAAAAAGGGGAGGATATTAGTTCTCTAAAATTTAAGAGGCAATGGGAATTTTTTAAAAAGATTGTACGAATTGTCTGTTTGCTAAGCGCCACAGGTTCGCTGTGCAGGAGGTTGCGGGAAGATCTTCAAATAAGCGTTGCATAATCAGGAGCTGCTCCATATTGAAAATTAAGCCGGGAGAGCTGTCCGTGATATTTCGCATGGATAGTCTTGAGTTTTCAGAAATTCTAGATCTCTACTCTTCAAACATAAGAGCTCTCTCAGGAGATAGTGCAGGATCAATGACCCACCTTTCTCCAGTACTAGATATAATTTGACAATTTCAAAAGGAGAGCTATATTGAGTGTTAAATAACACAGCTTTTCGTGTTACCATATGTTATTTATAATTAATGGGATGGATGATGGCTTCTAAAAAGCTCACAGTTTGCTTCACCGTTGATGAAGACGGAGACTCAAATCCAGTCAAAGAGGACCTAGTTACCCTCTCAAGGTATGATTATGGGCAAAATGTGGGAGTGGATCGTGTGCTGGATCTATTCAAGCAAGAAGAGATTAAGACAACTTGGTTTATTCCAGGGGCAGTTGTTCAGAAATTCCCAGAGTCCAGCAAAAAGGTCCGTGATGCGGGTCATGAAATAGGACATCACGGTTTTGACCATGTCTCTCCAAATGAACTCTCTTATGAAGATGAGAAAGAGCAGATTGAGAAGGGATTGGCTGCTTTTGATAGGGTACTTAAGATGAGGCCCTCTGGATACCGGGCGCCTTACCTTCACCAGACAGAAAATACCTACAAGCTTCTAAGGGAATTTGGATTCATTTATGACGCAAGCGGATGCGCTCAGGACTCTCCCTATATGGCACATGACCTTCTGCAAATTCCAACCAAATATGAACTGATCGATACCACTTCTTTTTTAGACTTTTCTATTCCGGGGCTTTTCCCGTCTCCTGTTGACCCGGAAGTCGTAGGTAGAATCTGGTTTGATGAGTTTCTAGGAATGTATGAGTCAGAAGAAGATCTTTGTTATGTTCATGTGATCCATCCGCTCTGCATTGGTCACTTTAGCAGGCTTCGCATCTATAGGGAGCTGATCCAAAAAATTAAGACTTTTCCGGGTGTTACTTTTTCCACGCTCTCCCAAGTTGCTAAAGAATTTTAAGCTTTCATTTTGATTAAAATAATGTCTATGTGTATTAATACAGAAAACTTTAGATAGGATTGAAAATGAAAAAGTCGGAAAAAAAGTGGTGGATACTGCTCTCTATGTGTCTTCTCACTGTGATGTTAAATATTGATGCAACTGCAATTAACATTGCTATTCCCGTGATGGCAAGAGAGTTTCAAGCCTCTTTAGCTAGTATGCAGTGGGTGATTAATGCCTATGTGCTTCTTGCTGCCATGTTTCAAATTCTGGGCGGGAAAATGGGCGATACTTACGGCCACAAAAAGATTTTCCTATGGGGTACAGCTCTTTTTGTATTCTCGTCTGCTGGCGCAGGTATTTCGACTAGTGAACAGATGTTAATTACGTTTCGGGTTTTACAAGGTTTAGCACTAGGTGTTGCCTATCCCATGACAATCGCGATTACTTTTGCAACTTTTTCAAAAAAGCAGCAAGCTCTTGCAATGAGCTTCATCATAGCTACTATGGGAATTTCTCTATCAATGGGCCCTCCAATAGGCGGGCTTTTTGTTAATTATATTGGATGGCGTTGGATCTTTTTTGTGAATGTTCCTATTGGACTTATTGCTATCTATCTTGCAGCTGCTTTCTGTCCAAAGGAGAAAGATTTATCCAGGAAAAAGATCGACTACCGCGGTGCAGCACTGCTTGTTTTAGGGCTTTTTGGTGTTGTGCTGGCCTGGAATCAAGTGCAAAACTGGGGATTTAGTTCGTGGCTCTTTTGGTTCTCATTTGTTGTAGGCCTAGGCTTTCTTACAACTCTTTACTTTTCTGAGAAAAAAGAGAAGCATCCCATTATCAATTTCAAGCTTTTTAAAATTCGAAACTTTCTCTTCAACAACATTATTAGGTTGATTGCACAGCTTGTCTTTATTCCTGTTCTCTTTTTCGTTCCGATCTATTTGCAGAACATTGCAGGTTATCATGCACTCTATTCTGGCATGGTGATGCTTTTTCTAACGGTCATTATCGGCGTTCTTTCTCCCATCGCTGGAAAGTGGATCGACTCTGTAGGAGATCGTGTGCCAAATGTTGTATCGATGTTACTTTTTACCATTGGGTGTGCATTCATGAGTCACCTTGAAAGAGTACCTGAGATGTATGTTTTGGGGATTGGCCTTCTTTTTATAGGTATTGCAACAGGAATCAACTTTGTAAGCACAACTACTGGATCTGTCTCAGTCGTGCCCCAAGATAAACAGGGTGAAGCATCAGGAATCATATTTACAACTGCTTGGTTTGGTTGCGCTTTAGGGGTTGCTCTTATGGGACTTATTGTGGCTATGGTAGGTAACGATTTTCTCTGGTTCCAGGTTGCAGATATGAATTTAACCTCAGAACAGATGGGAATAATAGATAGAGTGTCTAAAGGAATGGCCTCTTTTAGAGTAATTCCTCAGTATTTTTCTGCAGACGCTGTTCGTAGAGTGACGATGATTGCAACCGAATCATTTATGGTTGGCTTTCGCATGAGCATGTTAATTTTAATGAGCTGCTCCTTTGTTGGATTGGTTTTAGCTGTTTTTCTCAAGAAAGAAAAAGCGGTAAAGACAGTAACTGTATAAGAATTTTTTAGACAAATAGCAAGCGATCATGTAGAAATGGTTGAAAAGTAGGTGAAATGAAAACGTCATTTAAAGTTATTCTAGGATTATTGATTCTAATTGCAGCGGGAGCGGTCACGGCACTCTTTATGATGTCGCATAGTATTCCTGTTTTAGAGCCAAAAGGTTTGATCGGAGATAAGCAAAGAGATCTCATCTTTAAATCAGTTTATCTTATGCTAATCGTAGTTGTTCCGGTCTTTATTCTGACGATCGTGATTGCTCTCAAATATCGCGAGTCGAATAAAGATGAGAAGTATGAGCCTGAGTGGGATCATAGCGTTCTGGCTGAAACACTCTGGTGGGGAATCCCTTTTGTGATCATCATCTTTCTAGGGATCCTGACATGGACTTCAAGTCATGAGCTCAACCCCTTTAGGCCGATCGTAAATGGCAAAAAACCTGTTACAATTCAAGCGGTTGCACTTCAGTGGAAATGGCTCTTTATCTATCCCGAACAGGGGATAGCGACAGTTAGCTATGTGCAGATTCCTGAAAAGACCCCGATCAACTTTGAAATCACTGCAGATGCTCCTATGAACTCTTTCTGGATTCCGCAATTAGGCGGTCAGATCTATGCAATGCCCGCTATGCGCTCGAAATTGCATTTGCTTGCAAATGAAACAGGAACATACCGCGGAACTTCCGCAAATTTAAGCGGTTCAGGTTTTGCTGGGATGTCTTTTGAAGTAAAGTCAACCTCTGATAGCGAGTTTAACGAGTGGGCGGAAAACGTTCGCACCTCTTCGAAAGGCCTTGATTTCCAGGAATACAATCAGCTAGCAAAGCCCAGCTCCTATGTAGATCCTGAGTTTTACTCACTTGAGCAAGATAATCTTTTTGAACTCATCATAAAAAAATACAGCCCCCGATAGGAATCGATATGTTTGGTAGATTTACACTAGATGCTCTAAAACACGATTGGATCGAGTACTTAGCTGGCGGCTCCATGTTTTTTGGAGCGGTTTTTTTGGTAGTTCTACTGACCTACTTGAAGAAATGGAAGTGGCTCTGGAAAGAATGGATCACATCGGTCGATCATAAACGAATTGGTATCATGTATATCGTGGTCTCATTTGTCATGCTTTTTAAAGGGCTGGTAGATGCTGCGATGATGCGCGGCCAGCAGGCATTTGCAGTGGGTGAATCTTTGGGTTATCTCGGCGCGCCTCACTATCAACAGATTTTTACTGCACACGGCGTCACCATGATCTTTTTTGTGGGAATGGGGCTGATGTTTGGGATTGTTAACCTCATCTTGCCTCTACAAATCGGAGCAAGAGATGTCGCCTTTCCCTTCCTCAACAATTTAAGTTTTTGGCTCTTTACCTTTGGCGGCATGTTCATTTTTGTCTCGCTTGTCATTGGAAATTTTGCTGGAACAGGTTGGTCTTCCTATCCTCCACTAGCGGGCCTAAAGTATAGCCCGGGAGTGGGAGTTGATTACTGGCTTTGGACGATTCAGATATCGGGAGCGGGAAGTCTTCTTTCGGGCATCAATTTCCTTGTGACGATATTGAAGATGCGCTGTCCTGGAATGTCCTTGATGAAGATGCCTATTTTTGTTTGGTCCGCTCTTACTATGATGATTCTTGTCATCTTTGCCTTTCCTATTTTGACTGCAACAGTTGGCATGCTAACAACAGATCGTTTGCTAGATACTAGGCTCTTTACTGCAGACTATGGCGGGTCTCCCATGATGTATATCAACCTTTTTTGGGCTTGGGGACATCCGGAAGTCTACATTCTCGTTCTTCCCGCTTTTGGAATCTTTTCAGAATTGGTACCCGTCTTTTCTCAAAAAAGGCTCTTTGGATATGTAAGTATGGTTTGGGCGTTAGTAGCTATTACCTTTCTCTCATTCATCGTTTGGCTGCATCACTTCTTCACAATGGGAGCAGGTGCAAATGTGAACTCCTTCTTTGGAATAATGACGATGATTATCGCAGTGCCCACCGGCGTAAAGATTTTTAATTGGCTCTTTACGATGTACCGGGGACGTGTAATCCTTTCTAGTTCTATGTACTGGTTTTTAGGATTTGTGATTATCTTTACTCTTGGCGGAATGACGGGCGTGATGCTGGCCATTCCAGGGATCGATTTTCAGGCTCACAATAGCCTCTTTCTAATTGCTCACTTTCACTCAACAATTATTGGGGGAGTGGTTTTTGGATTTTTTGCTGGATTTACCTATTGGTTTCCTAAATTTACCGGTTTTAAACTTAATGAGAAATTGGGCAAATATGCCTTTTGGTTTTGGTTTGTTGGTTTCTTGGTAGCTTTTATGCCGCTTTACCTTCTTGGGTTTATGGGCGCAACAAGAAGGCTGAACCATTACATGAATCAAGAGTGGCATCCGCTCTTTGTGGTAGCGGCAATAGGCGCTATCTTAATCGTTATTGGTGTGGGCTTTCAAGCTCTTCAAATCTATGTCAGTATTCGTGATCGCAAGAAGAATATGGATACAACAGGCGATCCATGGAATGGTAGGACTCTTGAGTGGGCTACAACATCGCCGCCACCATTTTATAATTTTGCTTTCGTTCCCGATGTGAAGGCAAGAGATGCCTTTTGGAAGATGAAAGAAGATCATGAAAAAAAGAGAACCGATTATGAACCGATTCATATGCCGAAAAATACCGGCGCAGGGTTTTATCTTGGGGTGATTAGTTTTGTCTTTGCTTTTGCTGCAGTCTGGCACATGTTCTGGTTAGTCGCTCTCTCGAGCGTAGCTTTGGTAGCAGTTGTTATCATGCGCCTATATGATAAAGATGTCGATTATCACGTAGAAGTAGATGAGATCGCAAAAATTGAGAGAGGTGAAAAATAATGTCTAACTTGGAAGAACAAGAAGTAGCTTTTTCGAAAACCGTATTTGGGTTTTGGATCTATCTTCTTACTGATTTTATGCTCTTTGGCGTTCTCTTTGCTGTATATGCAGTTCTAAAGAAAAATACTTTTGGAGGCCCTTCTGCAGAGGATCTTTTTGCTCTGCCGCCTGTGCTTCTTCAAACGGTCATTTTGCTTATAGGAGCGTTTACTATTGGACTTGGGTCTGTTATGGCGCATAAAGGGGATGTGAAAAGAACCATTCTTTTATATTCAGCAACTTTCCTTCTCGGTCTTGTTTTTATGTGTTTGCAATTTGCAGAGTGGCACCATCTTATTGCAAGCGGAAATGGCTGGGAAAAAAGCGCCTTTCTTTCCGCTTATTTTACGCTCTCTGGCACTTTTGCTCTCCATATGGTCTTTGCTCTTCTTTGGGTGATTGTTCTTCTTATCCCTGTAATTAAGTCAGGGCTTACTATGGTGAATTTGCAGAGGCTTGTCTGCCTGAAAATGTTTTGGCAGTTTCTAAATGTTATTTGGGTCTTTATTTATACAATTGTCTATCTGATGGGGGCATTCTAATGATCGATAAACATTATGGATGGAATAAGAGTGTCAAACCTCTTATTGTGGGATTTGTTGCCTCTATAATCTTGATTTTTGCGGGCTATTATCTGGCTACAGACCACTTTATTTCAGCCGATACGATGCTTCTTTCTCTATTTGGAATAGCAGTTGTTCAATCGCTTATTCAGCTTGTCTATTTTCTACATCTTCGAATGGAGAAAAAACCTCGCTGGGGATATATTATTTTTCTATTCCTGCTCCTTCTCTTGGTAGTTATTGTAGGTGGGTCGATGTGGATCATGATAAATCTTAATTACAACTTGATGCCATAATTATGGAAAGTATTACAAAGCCAAATTTAGCTTTCAAACTAAAGACTTATGTAGGTCTTGCAAAGCCTGGTATTATCATGGGAAATATGATCAATACAGCAGCAGGATTTGCATTAGCCTCGAGAGGGTATATCGATTTTTCCCTCTTTTTTTATACGCTTGTAGGAATCGCTTTTATCATTGCATCTGGTTGCGTCTTTAATAACTATATCGATCGTGACCTTGATGAGAAGATGTCGAGAACAAAAAACCGCGCACTCGTAAGAGGAATTATCACACCTAACAAAGCACTTTGTTATGCAATTATTTTGATGGCATTAGGGTCTTCTATTCTAGCGCTCTACACAAACTTTCTCTCTCTCTCGATTGCTCTATTTGGACTTATTGTCTATGTTGTGCTCTATACTTCGATGAAATATATCTCGGTTCATGGAACGCTTGTCGGAAGTATAGCAGGTGCAGTTCCGCCAGTTGTTGGCTATACGGCTGTCACAAACCAGTTAGATCTTTGTGCGCTTATTCTCTTTGCCATCTTAGTGTTTTGGCAAATGCCCCACTTTTTTGCCATTTCGATCTACAGGTTCAGTGACTTCAAGGCAGCAGCATTGCCCGTTCTTCCAGTTAAAAAAAGCATACATTCTACAAAGGTTCAAATGGTGCTTTATGCAACCTTCTTTGTAGTGTCTACCTCCCTTTTAACGGTCTTTGGTTTTACAGGGCTAACTACGCTTGTTGTGCTTTCGGGATTTGGTCTCTATTGGCTATTTTTGTGCTTTCAAGGCTTCAATTGTAAAAGTGACGCTTTTTGGGCGAAAAAAGTCTTTCGATTTTCACTAATTATTGTTCTTACGCTCTGCGTCCTTCTTATAGTGGATGCTAAATAGCAAAAAAAAAGAGCGATTCTTGCAAATCGCTCTTTTCTTAAAAAGAAGTCTTTATCAAAAAGCAATTACTTCCTAGATTTTTGGAAGCCGCGCTTTTTGTTAGAATGAGATGGCTTGTTGTTAGAACGAAATGGACGCTTCCTAGAGAAGGGGCGTTTACCTCCTTTCTTTTTACTTCTGCCTGTAGGCTCATGACCTTCAATTACTTTTACGTTGATAGGCTGACCAGTAAAACTCTCGATTCTCTTCACAAGACCTGAATCTTTGTGGGATGAAAATGAGATAGCGGTGCCATTTGCTCCAGCTCTTCCTGTTCTACCAATACGGTGAACGTAATCTTCAATATTTCTAGGAAGATCAAAGTTGATAACGTGCGTAATCGATTGGACGTCAATGCCTCTTGCAGCCACGTCAGTTGCAACTACTATGCGAGTTCTACCATTCTTAAGGCTGGTAATAGTACGAGTTCTCTGTCTTTGGCTCATATCGCCGTGAAGAGCGCCTGCAACATGACCTTTGTCGTAAAGCTCATCTACTAGCTCATCCACATGCCTTTTAGTTGAGGTGAAGATGATGGCATACTCAATCTCATCTTGTGAGAGAATATGGTCTAGAAGTTGATTTTTGTGTGTTAGATTATCTGTGTAGTGAAGCACTTGTTCGATATTTTCATGCTTCTCTTTTTTGGAATGAACGATTATTTCCTGTGGATTTTTCAGAAGTCTTTCTGAAAGCTTTCTTACGCTTCCTTCCAATGTTGCTGAGAAAAGAAGAGTTTGTCTTGTATCAGGAGTTTTTGCTGCGATCTCTTCAACAGGTTCAACAAATCCCATATCAAGCATACGATCCGCTTCGTCTAGAACGAGCATCTCAAGTCTTGGGAAGCTAATTTTTTTCTGTTTAATAAAATCGATAAGTCTGCCAGGTGTTGCAATCAAGATGTCGTAGGGCTTACGAAGCTTTCTTTCTTGAGCATGATAAGGAACGCCGCCAACGACGCAAACTGACTTTACTTGATTGAAATATTTACTGTACTTTTCCGCTTGCTCCTCGATTTGCATCGCAAGCTCTCTAGTTGGAACAAGAATTAAGATTCTTGGGCCTTTTCCTTTGCTAGGATTGCTTAGTAAATTGAGTGCCGGAAGAAGAAAAGCCGCGGTTTTTCCGGTGCCTGTCTGAGCAGAACCTCTAATATCGTGACCTTCTAAGATTTTTGGAATCGCTTCTAGCTGGATCTTTGTGGGCTCTTTATAACCCGCAAGAGTCAAAGCTTTAAGGATTTTAGGATTTAAATTTAAACTTTCAAAGGTCATGTTAACCGCTTTTTTGTGATTTTAGGCTATCAGTTTATCCTTTCTAAGAGAATAAAGATATCTTTTAGTTTGATATAAAAATAAATACGCTTCATATTCCTGATTGTGAAAAATTCAATTTAAGATTTAATACCCATTCCGACTCAAGAATTGGGCTTTGACTATGTCGGTTTTTTCTCATTTTTTTCCTATTTGAAAGGCGCCGTGTCAATGAACGCTGTCACCTTTCAAATAGAAAAAAACTAAGGAACCTCCTTGTCACATCTCCAATTCTTGAATCGGAATGTGTAAAGACGAATTCCGGGTGTAGGAATTAGTATTGCTGAGGATTTTCTCGATCTGGGCTACAGATCAGTGGAAGAGCTAAAGGGGCAAGACCCCAAAGAGATTTATCAGGCACTCTGTGACTATAAGGGATGCCACGTGGATAGATGTATGCTCTATGTCTTTAGATGCTCCGTTTATTTTGCTGAAAACACCAAGCATGACCCCGAACTTTTAAAATGGTGGAACTGGAAGGATATATGCAATTAGAAGAATTTAAATTTATTGGAATGGCTGTGAGAACAACTAATGAAAATTCTCAGGCTATGAAAGACATAAGCGCACTTTGGCAGCGATTTTCCCAAGAGGGGGTTTTGGAAAAAATTCCTGGAAAAATCGATTTGGAAATTTTGTGCGTTTATACTCACTATGAGGGTGATTATACGCTTCCTTACGATGCAATTATTGGATGCAGGGTGAGCTCCATAGAAAAGGTACCAGAGGGGCTTGTTGGAATCGATGTTCCAGCTGCGAATTATGAGAAATTTACTGCTGTTGGAAACATCCAAGAGGGATGTGTAGGAAAAGCATGGCATGAAATCTGGAAAAAAGATCTAGATCGCACATACATTGCAGACTTTGAGGTCTATGGAGAAAAATCTGCAGATCCCTCTAATGCGACTGTCGAAATATTTATTGGCATAAAGTAAAGATTTTGCTGGCAAAAGATATAGAAGATTTTATAGCATACCCTTTCAAAAATTTTATATGAGGTTTCTTATGGTCCGTTTTGTTCTTTTAATGTCCTTACTACTAAATGTTTGTGTTCTTTCAGCTTTTGAAGGAGAGTATGCATTTACTATTGATCAGGAAAAAGCGCTTTCAAAAAATACAAGAGCGCTTGCATTTCTCTATCACATGACGAGAAATGATCTAACTTTCAGCCAGATGGCTGAAAAATATTCACTTGAGTCGGTTGATTATTATCGCGACTATTTCTTTGCAAATGATCTGATCGCAGATTCACTCAGTGATGAAGCGGAATACCTTTTCACAAATCCAAAGGGCGCTTGGCATTTTCGTAATGAGGGAAACTGTCCTATTATGAAAGCTTCGAAAAAAAGAGCTCTTCGAAGAATAGAAAAGATGCTCAGTGATAAAAAATATAGAAATAGAAAAGGTGAAGGCCCATCTTCTCAATGGACAGCGAACACCTACCGTCTAACGGAAGAACAGTATCAAGATTATAAAGAAGAGCTTCTTGATCTATGCGGTGAGTATCTTGCTCTCTCTGAGAAAAATCTTGAGGCTGGCACAGAATGTTCTGTTGTCTGGTCAATGCAACTCTCAGGCGAAGTGAAAGAGGAGCTCGCAAATAGAGATCATCTTCTTTTCGGTGAAGTCAAAGAATATCCGACAGATGACTAAATGTCCCTTTGGCAAGAGGAGTTCCTCCTCTTGCCAACTTAATCCTTGTCCCGAATCTCCTAACTGTGTGAGCACAGATAGCAAGAAATCCTATCAAAAGATAGAACCATTGCCTTTTACAGTTGATGCTTTAAAGCGCATCTGTAACTTCTTCAAAAAGAACTACTCTACAAAAGTTAAAAAACAAACCGATAGCTACCTCCACCTTGTTGTGAGCACAAAACTATTTCGCTTTAAAGATGATGTGGAATTTCTCATTTCGCCTGACAAAAAGACTATCTCAATAAGAAGCGCATCAAGAACAGGTTTTTATGACTTTGGAAAGAACCGTCAGCGCATCAAGAAGTTGCGAAAATATTTAAGAGTGAACAGGCCCTCTTAGCTCCAAATATTTTTTTAAGAAAGTCTTGTGTTTTTCTAGTTTTCCTTCTTTCACTGACCAAGACTGGATATTTTTGAAGTTAATTTGTGGATGCATTTCTTTACAAACCATCAATGCCTGTTCTAATGCTTGGGTATCACTCCAATGATAGTAGCTTGCAAGTCTATCCTTCACACAATCAGTAGGTGTAAGCATTTTTATCGTACCTAATAGTGATTTGTAATTCTTAAAGGTATGAATGGGTTCTTCTCCAATTGCAACAGGTGGAGAGACAAATTCTATAAAAAATTGTGAATGAATATGTTTAAAATATTTTCCTTCTTTTTCAAAACCGATTTCTTTTAGAGCTTTAGTAAGTAAACCAATGTCATCATATGAAACATAATCTAAATCATAAGACTGATAATTATTTTGTGAGTAAATAGAAACGCACCCTCCGCCAACTAGAATACAATCCAATTCATGTTCTTTAAGTTTTTCTGAAACGATAGCGGCAAGGTCTTCAATTGTATGATCGTCTTTAGATATAAGTTTCATAGAGGTTTTCCTTTCTTTCTGGGTCTTTTTCTAATTTTAGATTCATAAAATTTGTCTTTCTGATTTTCTGGAAGAAATGAGTAAGCCTTTGATAAAAATATTTTTAGCTCACTTAAAAATGGGTATCTAGGATTGAATTGATAACATCTTGTTTTACCTACTAAAAGACTAATAAGAATGTTACCATCTTCTAGTCTCTCTAAAACCTTTTGAAACTGAGATAGGGCAACATTGAAAGTGCGGCTTAGCTGAGTGGCATAGCATTTCTCGTTTATTAAAAGGAAAAATAAGACTTTTTCTATATTTTTCCCTCCGAATAGCTTGTCTAACATATCACCTCATAAGTAGGTTATATAACCTATATTATAGGTTCTTTTATTTTTTATCAAAATCTTTTGGTGAATTTACATAAGCGACTGATGGTTAGGTGGATGATGTTTTGTTTGGTTAATTTTTTTGATTAAAATACTTTGTTAATTTATTTTCAGGATTATGGTTAGACTATTTTTAGCATTATCAATTTTATGTGTGGCACAGTTAAGTGCACTTACTCCCAACAAAGCTTTAGAGCTTTTGAAAGAGGGTAATGAGCGTTTTATAAACGATAAATTGCTGCACCCCAACAGATCTCAAGAGAGGCGTCTCGATGTTAAAGATAAACAAAAGCCTTTTGCGGTAGTTATTGCCTGTTCGGATTCGAGAGTTGCGCCCGTTATTATGTTTGACCAGGGATTAGGTGATGTGTTTGTCATCCGAGTAGCTGGAAACGTTATTGCAGAGACAGAGCTTGAAAGTATAATATATGCAGTCGATCACTTAAACCCTTCCTTGATTATTGTCATGGGGCATGAATCATGCGGCGCAGTCCATGCTGTAGTTGAGGAAAAAATAGAGGGTATTCCCCATATCGCCAAACTCATTAAGCCAGCAGTCTTACAAGCGAGAAAGTGGAAAGCTCCCGATCTATTAAAGAGCTCGATCAAGTTAAACGCAAAAAATATGCGCTCCTACCTACTAGGTAAAAAGGAGATTTATAAAAAGGTGAGAGAAAATACTCTAGCTGTGCACGCTGCCTACTACAATTTTCAGACAGGAGAGGTCGAATTTATAGGTGCTGGGAGAGATCATTGATCCGCTTTTTTCTCTTCCTAACTCTACCTTTTTTACTTATCGGCGAGTGTAAAAAGGCTACCCCTAATGCTTTCAAACTTAAAATTATTGAAACAGAGATTGAAGTTAAGGGTAAAAAGAGCTCCGTTTTCGATGTTGTGGGAGAAGATGGTTCAAAAATTATCGAGAGAAGAGAGGGAGATTGTTTTAATCTGATTGTAGAAAATCAGACCTCATCTCCAACAGCTCTTCATTGGCATGGTGTGCTTCTTCCCTCAAAGGAAGATGGCGTGCCTTTTGTGACTCAAAAGCCCATCGATCCAGGTAGCTCTTATCCTTACAACTTTAAAGTTATTCAGTCAGGCTCCTACTACGCTCACTCTCATTTCGGCCTTCAAGAACAGATGCTAATGACCATTCCCATGGTTTTTCTTCCAAAAAAATATAGTCCCCACCGAGACATCATCCTTTTTCTAGAGGACTTTTCTTTTAAAACACCAAGAGAAATCTGGCGAAATTTAAGACGTGAATATGTAAAAGAGGCCAAAAAGTTAGGGCTCGAGCATTGGATGCCTTCTTTCAAGTCTTCTATGAAGAAATCTCATGATCTAAATGATGTGGATTATGACGCCTTTCTCACAAATAGAAAAACATTAGAAAATCCCGATGTTTATGATGTAGAGCCAGGAGAAACCGTTCGCCTGCGTGTTATGAATGCATCGACCTCGAGTCAGTTTTTTATCTTTCCTGGAAAGCTCAAGGCAAAGCTCATCGCAGTGGATGGCAATCCTATCCATCCCATCTCCTTTTCTGAGTATGAGCTTGCAACTGCTCAAAGAATCGATCTTCTTCTGAAAGTTCCTAAAGAGGAGGGAGCTTATCCTGTTTTAGCTAGGGGACAGGGGACCAATCAGCAGACAGGTCTAATTTTAAAAACCAAAAATGCAAAGGTGCCTTCTCTCTCCTCAAAAACCAAAAATGTGATAGGTGCCATTACAAACTCTTTTGAAAAAAGACTGCGCGCAAAAGAGCCGCTTAAATCCCGAAAAATCGATCGAAGGCTGCGCGTTACTCTCGATGGTAATATGAAAGATTATGTTTGGGGAATGAACAGCCAAGTATGGCCTCAGAATAAACCTCTCTATGTAAAAGAGGGCGAAAGGGTAGAGATCACCTTTGTCAATAACACATCGATGAGCCACCCGATGCATTTACATGGCCATGTTTTTCAGGTAACTGAGATCGAGGGTAAAGAGTTTAAGGGAGCTGTTCGAGATACTATTTTAGTAATGCCATATCAAACAGTGAAGGTGGAGTTTGATGCTGTGCACCCCGGCATTTGGGCCTTTCACTGTCACATTGCCTACCATCTCTGGGCGGGAATGTTTACTGTCTTACAGTACGAAGGATTTACTCCTCCCCATTTTTCAAAGAAAGAGGTTTTTGACTATTCTCGCATCTATGGCGGATATGGTCTCTCTCTTCAGCTCTAGGTTGCATCATCCCTTCAAGTTCTGGTAGTTGCCTAAGAATTTCACCTAACCAATTTAGATGGTCTGGATTATTCACTTCAAGACAAGCTTTGTACGCTATTAAGTTATCACTTAGATTATAAAGAGCCGATCTTAGTTCACGTAATGGACTCAATCGAGGATTATAAGATATGTTCCGTAGATTGCCCTCATCAGTTACTTCAGATCTATGTAAAAAAGGAAACTGATCGCTATGGACATAGTTGTTTACCCTCTTAATTCCATTCTTCAAGTTAAGGTAATCTTCACTAGAGAAATAGCCTTGTAGATTGTTAATTTTTATTTGCACACTGAGTAATGTGCTTCGCAAAGAACCTGGGTGATACCTATCATTATGTCTAAACCAATTCTCTCTCTCAAAGACGTGTTTTGGTTGCATGCAGACAGCTGAGTGATCTACTAATCGTTCAACGGGAAAGCTACAATCTGTAATTCCAATACTTAATTGATCTTCCATAGCGCTGAAGAGAAACCTTCCATCTTGAGGAAAAATAAGCCCCCAAATATTTGCTGCAACCATCAGAGCGCTAGCGAAGGGAAGAGCGATCAATTTGACCAAATCTTTGAAAAAATTCCATAGAACAAAAAAAGAGATGCGGATGGCTCTGTCAAAATGTCCAGGAGCATCCTCAGGTCTTTGATTCAAAAAACAAGTTACACGCTTATTCGTCCATGATTGGGTGCCTTGCTGGTATCCTTTTTGGATTGAATGCGGCATTAGATAATAGGTTCGAAGAAGCAGCCGGGGCAGAAAAACAAGAGTTGGATAAGCCGCGAGTAAAACAAGATGTTTCTTCCGAAGGTCATTGTTCGAATCATGGGAATATTTTCCAAACTTACAGCCCGTGGGAAGGTGGATATTAATCTGATGGGGTCTGTTTTGCCATGTACATGGAAGAATTGACATAAAAATCCTGAAAATAATTCGGGCGTTGTTTATATCAAAAGAAAAGCTAGAAGGGAAGGAAAATGAGTCAAATTGAGATTGATGGCGCAAGCATCTATTATGAAATTCATGGAGAGGGCCATCCCCTCATACTAATCTCAGGTTATACGGCAGATCACACTATTTGGCTCACTGTTCTTGAAGAACTTGCAAAATCTTTTTAAGTCATTCTCTTTGATAATCGCGGCTCAGGTCAGATAAAAGATGATTCTAAAGAACTGACAGCTAGTTTGTTAGCAAAAGATCTCTCTCTCTTCTCATCGAGAAGTTAGGCCTGAAAAAACCTCATATTTTGGGGTGTTCCATGGGCGGAACAATCGCTCAAAAATTAGCTGTAAACCATCCTGATCAGCTTGGTAAGTTGATCTTACTTGCAACATCTTCAAAATGGCGAAAGGCGATTGAACTAGCCTTTCACTCACAAATTGGTGCAAGAGAGGCGGAAGTCAGTGAGGAAGTTCTTTTTGAGATGAAATGGCCCTGGGTATTTGGTGAAAAATTTTTGAGTGATACTAAAAAGTTTGAAAAATTCAAAAAGCTCTACTTTGCAAGCCCTTTTCCGCAATCCTTAAAAGATCAGAAAAGACAACTTCAAATTTTAGACCGTTTTGATGGAAGAAAAGATTTAAAAAACATTCAGGCAGAGACTCTTGTTCTCTATGGAAAAGAGGATCTTTTATCTCTTCCCTATGAATCTAAATATATAGCTGAGAAAATTCCTAATGCTAAAATTAAATCCATGGATGCAGCTCACGGCGTCAATACAGAAGCACCTGAGGCGCTCGTACAAGAAATGCTCACCTTTTTTAAGTAGAGGAAAAAATGGCTAAAATAGAAGTGAATGGCGCTCAGATATACTACGAAAGGCATGGATCTGGACATCCTCTGATTCTTATTGCTGGATATACTTGTGATCATACTGCTTGGAATCTGATTGTTGATTCTTTATCTCAGCACTTTGAGGTCATTACTCTGGATAATCGCGGCATTGGACAGACAAAAGATGATGCTTTGGTGCTATCAGCTGAACTCTTAGCTAGAGATATCCATCTCTTTTCAAAAAAATTGGGTCTTGAAAAGCCTCATATCTTGGGGAAGTCAATGGGCGGCACAATTGCTCAGAAATTGGCTACTACCTATCCAGAAGATGTGGGAAAACTCATCTTACTCGTCACATCTGCAAAGTGGAGAAAAGCTGTTCTTTTAGGATTTCATTCTCAAATTTTCTTAAGAAAAATGGGTGTAGATGAGAAGAAAATTTTTGAAACGACCTATCCGTGGGTATTTGGCGAAAAGTTTTTGGAAGAGAAAAAAAATGTTGATCTCCTAAGAAAACTTACCTTTGAAAACCCTCACCCTCAAAGTTTGCAGGATCAAAAAAGACAGGTGCGCATATTAGATCGTTTTGATGGAAGAGGTGATCTAGAAAAAATTGAGGCTCCTACGTTTATTCTTTATGGGAAAGAAGACATTATTTCTCTTCCTCATGAATCAGAGTATTTGGCAAAAAAGATCGCGAATGCGAAAATCAAAGGCCTAAATTCTGGTCATGGCATGGTTTTAGAAGTACCAGAAGACCTGACTCAAGAAATAATTAAATTTTTATGAAAAAACTCTACTCATCCTGGATTGATACGAAATGCGGCAAGATGCTGTGCATAGCAAGCGATGCTGCCCTCTATCTTTTAGAATTTGAAGGGAGAAGGGGATTGGATGATGAGCTCCAGAGACTGAACAAAAAATACCTGATAGAAGAGGGCATCTCCAAACCCATCGCAGAAATACGGAGAGAGCTAGCACTCTATTTTGAGGGAAAGCTGACCTCCTTCAAAACACCTATGAATATCGAGGGAACACCTTTTCAAAAAGAGGTATGGCAAGAACTGATAAAAATACCCTTTGGTAAAAAGATCTCCTACGCAGAACTTGCACAAAAAATAGGGCGGCCAAAAGCCTTTCGGGCAGCTGCTAATGCCAATGGGAAAAACCAGCTTGCTATCATTATTCCTTGTCACCGTGTGATTAATTCCAATGGCGAAATTGGCGGCTATGGTGGAGGCGTCCCTAAAAAAAAATGGTTAATTGAACATGAAAGTTAGATGTTTTGGTACCGGCAAACCCTATTATGAGGCCTACCACGACAAAGAGTGGGCAGTGCCTGTACATGATGATCAGAAGCTCTTTGAAATGCTTATTTTAGAAGGCGCGCAAGCGGGGCTTAGTTGGGATACAGTTCTTCGAAAAAGGAGTGCGTACCATGAGCTCTTCCATCAGTTCGATCCTAAAAAGGTATCGGTCATGTCTGATGGGGAGTTAGAAAAGCATCTTTTAAACCCCAAAATCATCCGAAACCGGCTCAAGGTCTTCAGCGCTAGGAAAAATGCGAAAGTTTTTCTCAAAATCCAGGAGGAGTTTGGCTCCTTTTCAAACTACCTTTGGAACTTTGTAGATCACACTCCGATTATCAACTCTTGGAAAAGCTTCAAGGAGGTCCCTGTTAAGACCGAAATCAGCGATGCGATTTCAAAAGACCTTAAAAAGCGCGGCATGTCGTTTGTAGGATCTACTATTATTTATGCCTATATGCAAGCAGTAGGTCTTGTAGATGATCATCTATCCGATTGCTGGTGCAGAAGATGAGAGTTGCTGTGATTGGGGGAGGAGCTGCTGGTTTTTTTGCAGCACTTCAGGCAAAACAGAGCCATCCAAAAGTAAATGTGACTATTTTTGAGCGTACAGCAAAGCTTCTTAGTAAAGTGCGCATTTCGGGCGGAGGTAGGTGTAATGTTACCCACGCATGCTTTGATCCAAGAGAGCTTGTTAAAAACTATCCGAGAGGAAGTAGAGAGCTTTTAGGGCCCTTTCATACATTTGGACCAACAGATACCATCCAGTGGTTTAAAGAGAGGGGGGTCGAGTTAAAAGCAGAAGCAGATGGCAGAATGTTCCCTACGACCGATTCTTCTGATACGATTATCCAGTGCTTTTTAGAAGAGGCCTCGAGATTAGGAGTTAAAATTTGTCTTCAAACAAAGCTAGAATCGATTCAAAAAACGACCTCCGGATTTGAGCTAAACATGAGAGAGAAAATCACTGTTGATAGGGTGATATTAGCTTGCGGGAGCTCGAGATTGGGTCATGATTTAGCAATGAGCTTAGGTCATACAGTTCAAACTCCCGTGCCATCTCTTTTCACCTTCAACATTCCCTCTTTCTCGCTCAAAGATCTATCGGGAGTGGCAACAAGAGCAAAACTTAAAATTGGCAAACTCGAACAGACAGGACCTCTTCTTATCACCCATTTTGGATTTAGCGGACCTGCTGCTCTCAAACTATCTGCTTTTGGTGCAAGGTTTCTGGCAGAAAAAGAGTATCATGCAAAGCTCCAGGTAGATTGGATTCCGGAACAGTTGGAGAGTGACCTTCAGTCTGAAATCGATTTTCAGAAAAAATCTCACCCCAAAAAACGATTAGTCAATACGAAGTTAACGGAGCTTCCAAAGAGTTTGTGGAGAGCGCTTCTTCATAGATCAGGGTTTTCCGATGTTTTACTTGGAGAGCTTTCAAAGAGCAAAATTTTCAAGCTTTTAGACCTGTTAAAACGAGACCCCTATCAAGTTCATGGAAAGACGACCAACAAGGAAGAATTTGTCACTTGCGGAGGCATCACTCTCAAAGAGGTGAATTTCAAAACGATGGAGAGCAAGTGCACCGAGGGGCTCTATTTTTGCGGAGAGATTTTAGATATTGATGGAATCACAGGCGGCTTCAATTTCCAAAATGCATGGACGACGGGTTATTTGGCAGGAAGTAAGCTTTTTTAATCACAGCCTGAAACCCTTCTTCAAATTCACTCACAGACATATTTTGATTCAAAATATAGCCCGCAGATTCGGTGCAAGTCTTGTTGCATTTCATGAAATAGCCATCTAGAGGCTGTTCCCCCAAATTTTGAGAGGCAATTTTAGTATGTGCATGAAACATCTCGCCGTCTGCTATCATTTGTAGAAAAGGGTGCAAAGGGCCGATGCGAAAAAAAGTATCTATCTCATCGGGCGTGAGGCTAAGCGCTAGAAAACAGTAGGCCCATCTTTTCTCCGTCTTTGAATAGGTGAGAGCAGAACTTTCTAACGCAAAAAAGGCGCCACCTAGAAGTGTTGATCCGAAAGAAAGTGCGTGGCTATCTTTTCGATTTGGTTGAAGCGTTGTGGGAAATCCGCAGCCTGGATATCCTCGGTAAAAGACCCATTTTCCACTCTCATGAGCCTCTTTCTCTAATTCAGCACACCTTTTGACCATCTTCTCATCTGTCAGTCCCTGATAGAAAAGTTGAATGGAACGAGGATTTGTAATCCATTGATATTCCCAAAACGGAAACTCCCTCTCTTTCCACTCATCTAATGGCGGAATATCAGAAAGAATATGAGAAATCATTCTATTTTCTTCTCCCTCAGAGAGATCATGTAGGGAGAGGATATGTTCATTGATGCGGAAGAATAGGGAACAAAGATGCGGCAAGGTAATGGAGTCAAAAAGATATGCGATCTCTGCGGGTTTCGATAGAGAGGGGAGCCTCTCTTGAACAATCTCATCATAAGAAAGTTGTGAATAACCATATTTAACGCATGCCAAAACGCCCTCACGAATAGCAGGATCGTGGAAAAATCCATGTAGCATACCTAGCTGCCAAACCGTAGGAGAAATCCACACAAGTTGGGAGCCTGCGGAGATCTTTTTTAATTCTGATTGTAGATCAAAAGAGTCGGGTTCAAAAAATCGCCTAGGTGCATCGCCTTTTAAAATGAGTTCGTATAGTTCTTGATATTTTTCATTTTCTAAGTTGGAATCAACAAGAATTAGAGAGGTAGCAAAAAGAGGTTGGATACAAAGAAGAAGAAGAAGGCAAATTTTCATGCTAAGGTTCTAGCATTATAGCGATTTTATTTAAATGGTAAGAACAACTGAACCATCAACTTCTCCCTTTCGAATGGCACCCAGGGCAACATTCGCATCTTCCAGTTTAAAAGATGTGACCTTGCTCTCAATGGGGCTTTTTAAAACATGCTCCATGAACTCTTTTCCATCTTCTCTTGTTAGATTTGCAACGGATGAGATCGATCTTTCTCCCCAAAGAAGTGAATAGGGAAAGCTGGGAATATCGGACATATGAATGCCAGCTGAAATTATCTTGCTTCCCTTTTTGGCAGCTTTTAAAGCTTGAATATAGAGATCACCAGAGGGCGCAAAGATAATACTCCCATCCAGAAGAGTAGGAGGTTTTTGATCTGAGCCTCCGGCCCACTTTGCTCCCATGGAAAGAGCAAATTTTTGCTTTTTCTCATCACCTGGTCTTGTAAAGACATAAACGTCCAAGCCAAGGCTAATAGCTACTTGAATGAGCAGATGTGCACTGGAACCAAATCCATAAAAGCCAATCGCTTTTTTAGCCCCGCATAATTTTAGAGCGCGGTAGCCAATCAATCCAGCACAAAGAAGGGGTGCTGCAGAGAGATCATCATAGTGATCCGAAACTTCTAACAGATAGTCTTCATGTACGCATGCGTACTCTGAAAAGCCGCCATTTTTTGTGTAGCCTGTAAAAGTGGGTTTATCGCAGAGGTTTTCTCTTTTCGAGGTGCAAAATTCGCACGTGTGACAACTATTTCCCAGCCAAGGAGCGCCCACTCTTTCTCCAATTTTGAATCTATTTGCACCTTCACCTAATTGCTCAACGGTTCCAACTATTTGATGACCTAAAATGAGAGGTAGATTTGTAGGGTCTAGTTCCTGATCTACGATATGCAAATCCGTTCTGCATACGCCGCATGCGCTTACCTTGATCAGAACCTCTTTCTTACTTGGTTCTGGCTTAGGTACCTCTTTTAGCTCTAGAGGCTCGCCATATTTTTCTAAAACCATCGCTTTCATATTCTTTGAGATATAACATACAAGGAGTTATACGGTAAAATAATGAATAGTTTTATTTCAAAAGATGCGTTTCAAGGTAAGAGAGTTGTAATCAGCGGCGGGTGCGGTGATATTGGCCTGGAAATAGCTCGGCGGTTTGAGGCTGCAGGCGAATCAAACTCCTTTTCGCAAGTAAGTCAGCAGACGCCATCAATGGAGCTATTATTCCTGTTGATGGCGGCTCAAGATTGGTTTCAACTTAGATAGGATACTATGACATTTATTCACGACTTTAAAAAATTCATCAGCAGAGGATCTGTAATCGACATGGCAGTGGGTATCATTGTCGGTGCCTCTTTTACAAAGATCGTAGATACGCTTGTTGCCCACGTTCTCATGCCGCCCATCGGACTCATATTAGGGGGAGTTGATTTTAGCAGCTTTAAACTTACGCTTAAAAAGGCAACAGAGAAGAGTGCTGCTGTCACCGTTGACTACGGCATCTTCATTAATACTCTCATCAACTTTTTCATTGTTGCACTATCTATTTTCATTTTGATCAAAGTACTCGGCGCAATTTATAGAAAAAAAGAGGAAGTGCTCCAGGTCAAGAGTTGTCCTGAATGCAAGATGGAGATTCCATTGAGCGCCAAACGGTGCGGCCACTGCACTTCTACTCTATAGAGAATAATGAAAGACGGATTTATTACACGCTTTGAAATTGAGCCTTATCAAGAAGGGCCTCTTTCCCCTTACACATTTGCTGTGAAGGATCTCATTGATGTTCAAGGCTATGTTACCGGCTGCTCAAACCCTACTTGGGAAAAAACGCATCCAAAAGCTGCAGCTCATGCAATTGTGATTGAGCAGATTCTACAAAATGGCGCTCATTTGAGAGGAAAAACGATTACAGACGAACTTGCTTTTAGCCTTCTAGGAGAAAATGATTTTTATGGTACGCCGGTTAACCCCAAAGCTCCCGATCGATATCCAGGAGGGTCATCGAGTGGATCTGCAAGTGTTGTAGCAAATGGCCTAGTAGACTTTGCCCTAGGAACAGATACAGGCGGATCGATCCGAGTACCAGCTAGTAACTGCGGCATTTATGGCTACAGGCCTACTCATGGAAGAATAACTACCGCAGGAGTGCGGCCATTAGCTCCTAGTTTTGATACAGTGGGAGTGCTTGCAAGTGAACTTAAAACTCTCAGAGATGTCATTCGTACGCTTTTGGCTATGGATAAAAAGCCAACACTAGAAAAAGTTGAGATTGTCTTTCTAAAAGATGCATTTGAAATTTGCGATTCAGAAGTGGTTGAAGGGCTTTCTTCCTCCATCGAAAAATTGAAAAAAGCTTTTCCCCATAAGGAAATCTCTCTTGAGAAAATATCTCTGCAGGATATTTCATCTACTAGATGTTCTATTCAATGGGCTGAAATCTGGAGTGAGTTAGGCGCATGGATTGAAGCTGCTAAGCCTCAGTTTGGTTCTTTAATTGAGGCTAATTTTAATCAATCTAGAAACTTTGATCGCAATCAAATTTACCCAAGTTTTCTGAAAAGAAATATGATCAAAGATCTATTCGATAGTTGGATAGCTCCTCATCAATTTCTCTGTTTTCCAACTACCTCTTCTCTAGCTCCTAAAATAGGGACAAAATTCTCCTTAGATAGAAAGGAGGATAGCTATTTTTCCAAAATGCTCATGCTGAACTCTATTTCTTCTCTTTGCTCTTTTCCTGAAATCTCGTTGCCTTTGGGAGAGTACCAATCGATTCCAATAGGGCTTTCTCTTTTAGGCAAAGAGGGGATGGATGAATCGCTAGTGGAGGTTGCTAAGCTAACCACGCAGATTTTGACAAAACGGGCCAAATGACAATATTCTGGACATAATTCGGACAAAAAATCATGGAAAATGTCCAGATTATTGTTTAATCTTATTTGAGAACTCGGTGGGTATAGTTCGGGTCGTTTGTATACCAAAATAGGACGTTATAGCGGGTTCCTTCCGTAATACGTAGGACTTCATGATAGTACTCGGGACCATTGGGGAAGAGAACTAAGCGGTTTTTCTTGATAGGGATCTTTTTTCGGTAGATTTTATTAAAGGGCCCGTCTTCTAACACGATCTCACCGCCTTCAAAATCCTCATTCAAATAAAGAACGGCTGTGTAGTCATAGAATGGAGTATGATTGGGCTCAAAGCTTCCCATACAGCTCTCACTGCACTTTTTGCGAATGGTAGGAGGATTATCACCATGGATAGGGCAAACATATTTTATATTATCAGAATGATAGGGGCAGATATTTCCAATGGTTCTTGCAAAAATCAAGGCGTGGGTTACGTGCAATAACTCCTTTGATATACCATAGTGCTTTTTCATTTCGTTTAAGATTCTCTTAGAAATCCTACGGGCTATCTTTTGGATTTTTGGAGGAGAAGAGTAATTGAAAGAAACTGTATTGTAACTGTTTCGTTTGAGATCTTCATTCTCACTTTTATGATGCCTAATTAGTGCAGAAGAAATTTCATTTGATACAAAGTTATCAATGATAATAATATCGTCTTCGGGGCTTGCAAATAGCGTGCTGCAGAATAGAAAGATAAGAATATTCTTAAACATATTAGATCCTCGTTCAAACGGGCGACATGATTGCATAACTAAAAATTAAATGTAAATGACGAAGACATTGCAAGAGATTTCAGATCGATTTGAGGTCATGGATCTATTGACCGATTATAGCGAAGCTATTGATGAAAAAAATATTGATGCTCTTGATCCGATTTTCACCGAGGATGCACTCATTGATTATTCTAAAGCTGGCGGCCCAAAAGGGAAGCTACTAATGATAAAGCAGTTTCTAAAGGAGAATCTTGGGGATCTGCCTCATCAGCACATTATTTCAAATCATAAAGTGCAGATTGAGGGGGATAGGGCAAAGGGGCGCTTTCTTTGTCTCAATCCGGTAGAACTCTTATCTGAAGAGGTAATGCTTTGGGGTATATGGTATGAAGATGAGTTTATTCGTACAAAAGATGGTTGGAAAATATCCAAGAAGGTGACCCGCCCTTGCTTTAATTGGAAAATGAAGCGAATTAGCGAGTGACTGACTGATAAACTTTTATGAGTTCCTCTGTCATTCTTTTTTCTGTGTAGTCCTTGGATCTTTTGAGCCCCTTTTTTATCAGGTCATTTCTAACTGCAGATGAGGAGAGCACCTCTTCTGCTGCATCTGCAATTTCATAGGGATTAAAAGGATCTACTAGTAGTCCCGAATTTTTACATACTTCTTTCATCGAAGAGTTATTCGATGTAATGATGGGAGCGCCATGAGCCATAGCTTCTAATAGGGGATAGCCAAATCCTTCGTAATAGGAGGGCCAAAGAAAGAGGCTTGTATTTTGGAGGAGCTCCTCTTTTTCAGCTTCCGTGATATAACCTTTGTAGATCACATCCTTTTCAATCTTTAATTGCTTTACCACATCTTCTAAAGAAAAATTATCAACTTTTCCAGCTAGGATCAATTGATGTTCAAATCCTTTCGATTTTAAGATGGAAAAAGCTTTTAGGATATTACGTATATTTTTCTTCTCTTGAATCGTTCCTAGGTAGAGGATGTAGGGCTTTTTCTCATAGAGGATCGTTTGGTCTTTAGTGGGAATATAGTTGTAGACAAGATGAATCTTTTTTTTTGCGCTTGGAAAGAATCTGCAAATATCACTAGCAGCACTTTCACTGCTAGTAATGAGAGCGCTAGCTGCTTTCAAATATTTAGGAAGAAAGTAACGAAAAAATATTCTGGCCTGTTTGGGGAAATAGCCTGGGTAGATTAGAGGCATTAGATCATGAACATTCATAACAACGGCAGTTTTTGGTTTAATCAAATAGTCCATTCCAGGGCAGGGGAAATGAACAAGATCTTGATCCGAATAGCACTTGTTGTGAGTAAGAGATGCAAAGTTGCGGTAAAAAGGTAAAGGAAGAGGAGATCTAAAGTAGTGGTTGTTTGTTCCTTTAAGGAGAGATGATTTCTTAAATTGGTAGAAGGTGAGATTATGGCCCTGATTCATTAGAGCGCGGACAAGATAGAGGGTATAGTTGTCCACACCTACAGCCCTTGTAAAGTCGCAATCTGTTTTAATTCCAATTTTCATAAGGATCTAAAATACTGTGAGAGAAAAATTTTTGCAAAAGTTAATTCTGTGGAATTAATGAATACCTTGATCTCTATATGCCGTAAATGCCTCTCCGATGTGATCATGGCGATCTAGCAGTTGCAAAAGAATAGATGCATCTGTCCCATCATCATCCGTACCCTTAATTTCGGCCCTATAAACACTTGTTAAAACCAATACATCATTATAGAGAAATACTTTTTTCCCTCTGAAGGTGTGATAGATAGTGATGTTGGAAATTCTGATGTCAATGGGGTCTTTTTGATCTTTTAACTTAGCCTCAATGTGAGTAATTTCCCCATCTCTTTTGATTGTCATGGACCCTCTTTCATGCTCTTTAAAAAGAGCTTTCCAACCATTTAAACAGGAAAAAACTTCTTCATTTTCTAATGTTCTATCAGGCGAGGTCATGCTGAATTTTGGTACTATAGCTGCCATGGTTTTTTCCTAACTTAAATGTTTATTACTTGTTAACTTTGGCACTTACCTTGGTGCCTTCATTGTCTGTCCATATTGATATGGAAAAGATATAAACACCCGAAGTATTGCCTGTCATTTTTGCATAATAGAAGTCATGTAAAATTAATTCTGATTTATTCAGATATATTTCGCGCCTGTTGAAGGAATGAGCAATTTGGATGCCAGAAATTCTGATATCCAATGGTTCTCTCTGCTCAATTAAATGAACTTGAATACGGGTGGATTTGCTATCTCTTTTAACGGTCAAAGAGCCTGCTTGATACTTTTGTAAAACGTTATGCCAGCCTTTTAAGTAGGCTAAAGTAGCGTCACCCGTGAGTGTGGCATCTCTTTTAGACATATCGAATGTTCTAGCTGCCATTATTCACCTCCAAGATTTTAAAAAAGCGAAAATTTTATCATGAAGCAAAATAAAAGAATATTAATTCGTTAAGGAATCTCTGATTAACTCAGGTGAGGCCGCAGATTTTAAGCTGGCTTCGCCAGCTTAAAAGCCGCGTTAGAGACAGGCGAGCACAGCTCGCCTGTCTATATCCGAAAGCAATGCGGCT
>Ga0114933_10001006_pt1 | contig 32562 bp, 35 predicted proteins | sample 4SBtaG_FD_89691 | JGI IMG/M metagenome (GOLD analysis project Ga0114933, IMG submission 89691) | Deep subsurface microbial communities from Kolumbo volcano to uncover new lineages of life (NeLLi) - 4SBTROV12_W25 metaG | ecosystem: Environmental > Aquatic > Marine > Volcanic | place: Kolumbo... | reverse complement strand
TGAAATATCTGGTAATATAGATGAATCTAGGTTAAGAAAAATAAAAAATTATGATATAGATTATGTCTCAATTGGTAAATTAACACATTCGGCAAAATTTTTGGATATATCTATGACAATTCTAAATAAGGATTAATCTAATGAGCGATATCAGTAAGAAAATATTAACCCTAAAAAAAGAAAAAAATGCAGTCATATTGGCTCATAACTATCAAATTCCTGAAGTTCAGGATGTAGCTGATTTTGTTGGAGATTCCCTGGGTTTGTCTAGAATTGCATCAAATACAGATGCTGAAATTATCATTTTTTGCGGTGTACACTTTATGGCAGAAACGGCTTCAATCCTATCACCAGAAAAAAAAATAATACTGCCTGATATTGATGCTGGGTGCTCATTGGCTGATACGATTAATTATGATCAATTAAAAAAATGGAAAGAAAAAAATCCAAATGCTGTAGTTGTTAGTTATGTTAATACCACTGCAGAAGTTAAAGCTGAGAGTGATTACTGCTGTACTTCTTCGAATGCGCTGCAAGTTGTTGAGTCTATTGCAAAAGATAAAGAAATACTTTTTCTTCCAGATATGTTTTTAGGAGCATATGTTCAAAAGAAAACAAATAGAAAAATAAATATTTGGCCGGGTGAGTGTCATGTTCATGCTGCAATGAAATATGAAGAAATAAAAAATTTAAAAGATGAATATCCTGATTCAGAAGTGTTAATACATCCTGAATGTGCTTGTGGATCTCAAGCTATGGCAATAGCAGAAAAAAACAACGATAAATCAATACATTTTCTATCAACTGAAGCCATGGTTAATAAATCTAGAGAAATAACTTCTAAAAATATAATTGTTGCAACAGAAGATGGAATAATTCATAAGATGAAAAAGGTTGCTCCAGAAAAAAATTTCATCTCAATTAATCGAAAGTCACAATGCAACTTCATGAAAATGATAACTTTAGAAAAGGTTTTAAAATCATTAATTGATGAAGGGCCAGAAATAAAGGTTAATGAAAAACTAGCTTTAAAAGCAAAGATAGCGATTGATAGAATGATATCAATTGGATAAAAATAGCCGCGGGTGGATTCGAACCACCGACATACGCCTTATGAGAGCGTCGCTCTACCCCTGAGCTACGCGGCCATAATGAATTTTTGATTTTATCATGACATAAAATAGATTCAAGGATGTTAAAATAATTTTTATGAATAAAAACAAAAGTATAGAAGAAATTGAAAGAAAAAAATTTAATGTATTCTTGATACTTTCTGGAATTTTTCTGTCTTCAATGACGATGCTAAACATTTTAGGCACATCAAGATTTTTAGACTTAAGCTTTAATTTCTATGGGTATGAGATACCAATGATTGTTGCAGTTGGAGTGCTACCCTATCCTATAACTTTCTTGTGCACAGACTTAATCTCTGAACTATATGGACCTAAAAAAGCTAAATCAATTGTATGGACTGGCCTTATTGTAAATTTATGGCTTGGAGTAATCCTTTGGTTAGGTGGAATTTTCCCTGAATTTACTACGTCCGAAAAAAGTTTGGTATCAAATAATTCCTTTATGGCTATAAGGGAACTAGCCTTAGGGACAATAATAGCATCAATGGTGGCTTACTTTTTAGCCCAATATTTTGATGTAATAATTTTTCATTTCTTTAAAAAACTAACTAAGGGTAAACACTTGTGGTTAAGAAACAATATGTCAACAATGGTAAGTCAGCTTATAGATACAACATCAGTTATTTGTATTACTCATTTTTTAACTGGCGCTATACCAATTCCTGAAGATGAACCTGTCTTTATTGGATTAATTATGTTGATCGGATATGCATATATTTTTAAATTTGTTTTCGCAATCCTTGATACACCAGTATTCTATATATTAACAAAATATCTAAAGAACTATTTAAGGATTAAAAATGATAGTTGAAAAGAAAATTAAAAAAAATCTTGATAAAATTTATAATGCTGCACTTTCAGCCGCAAACCCTATAAATTGTGTAGGCAAATTTTTAGAAGAGAAAAACGATATCCTCAAAATAGGAAATAAAAAATATGACCTCAATTACTATAAAAAAATATATATAATAAGCTTTGGTAAAGCTGCTTATGAGATGGCTATTGGGGCTCAAAAAATTTTAAAGAAAAAAATAACGAAAGGACTTATAGTTTCCAATACATCAAGTAAAAAAAAGATTCCTGGATTCAGGTTCATTGAATCGTCACATCCTGTACCTGACAACAGGAGTGTAAAAGCTGCAAATGCAATAATCTCGTTGTTGGATAAAACTAAAAAAAATGATTTGGTTATTTTTCTTATTTCAGGTGGAGGGAGCTCGTTAATAGCTTTGCCCGATAAAAACATAACTCTAGAAGACAAAAAAATCACTACTCAGATATTGTTAAAATCTGGAGTTGACACAAACACTTTAAATACAGTTAGAAAGAAAATTTCTGCAATTAAAGGTGGGGGACTTCTAGAATATTCGTACCCTTCAGAAGTAGCAACTTTGATTATGTCTGATGTTGTTGGCGATCACATTGATGTAATAGCATCTGGGCCAACACTCCCAGACAAATCAAATGCTAAAGAAGCATGGAGAGAAATAATGGAGCTTGGAATTGAAAATAAACTTCCACCTAAGGTGGTAATAAATTTAGAGAATCCCCTAAAAGAGCAACATAAAAAGCAAAAATTATCAAAACAAAATACCATTGTCATTGGAAATAACTTAAAAAGCCTTAAAAATGCAAAAAAGGAGGCAGAAAACCTAGGGTATAACACTTTAATATTAACTTCTCAGATAAAAGGTGAGGCTAAAGTGGTAGCAAAATCTCTAGCATCAATTGCTTTGGAAATAAAAAATTCTAATATTCCTATTGAAAAGCCTGCCTGCCTCATAGTTGGAGGGGAAACATCGGTTAAAGTGAAAGGGAGCGGTCTAGGGGGAAGAAATTCTGAAATAGCCCTTGCTTTCGCTATTGAAATAACAAACGAAGATAAAATATCGGCTCTTTTTGCTGGGACCGATGGAATAGACGGTATAACTGATGCTGCAGGAGCATACTGTAACGGTTCAAGTAGAATTAAAAGCAGAAAAGCAGGAGTAAGTGCTAAAGATTCCTTGATTAATAATGATTCATATAGTTTTTTCAAAAAAGCTGGAGATTTAAAAATAACTGGCCCTACTGGAACCAATGTTAATGATGTTGGCATTATTTTTATTGATGAATAATAAGAGTTTTACCTTGAGTAGGAATTGTTATAAAATTTATATATGCCAGAATTGATAAAAAATCTTCCTAATAATATCGATGCAGAAAAGGCAGTGCTTGGAGCTATCTTAATTGATGAACAAGCAATAAATTCTGCGCTGGAGCAAATTAATGCTGAAGATTTTTATGACCAAAATCATATAAGGATTTTTAATGCCATGCTTGAACTTGATAGCGAAAGCAAGCCAATTGATGTTGTAACTTTATATGAAAAATTAAAATCAAAAAAATCACTTCTACAAGAAGTTGGAGGTAGTGGATATCTGACTGACTTAATAGAATCAGTGCCTACCTCCTCAAACATAATCTTTTATGCCAAATCTGTAAAAGAAAAATCTATTTTAAGAAGCATGATAAAAACTGCGACTGATATCGTCAATGAGGGACAATTAGACCAAATTGAAGTTAATGAATTCCTAGATCAGGCAGAAAAAAAATTATTTGATATCTCACAAAACAAAAAAAGACCTGGCTTTTCATCCTCAAAAGAACTTGTGATTGAAACCGTCAAAATAATAGAAGGATTAGCAAAAAGGAAAGAAGCTATAACTGGTGTTCCTTCTGGGTTTACAAAGCTTGATAGAATGACGGCAGGTTTTCAGAACAGTGATTTAATTATCTTAGCTGCGAGGCCTGGGATGGGGAAAACTTCGTTTAGTCTAAACATTGTCCTGAATGCTGGGATAATAAATGGATTGAATGTAGGTTTTTTTTCGTTAGAAATGACTAAAGAACAATTAATGATGAGAATGCTTTCTGCTAAATCAAAAATTAATTTTTCAAAATTAAGAACCGGTTTTTTGTCAGACAATGAATTCTCTAAAATTGTTGATGGAGCATCTTCATTTGAAAGGGCTAACATCTTTATTGATGACACTCCCGCTATAAACTCACTTGAATTAAGATCTAGAGCTAGAAGACTAAAAAGTGATAAGGGTCTGGACCTCTTAATAGTTGATTACCTTCAATTGATGAGAGGAATTAATAGAAGCGACAATAGAGAAAGGGAAATTGCTGAGATTTCCTCCGCACTTAAAGCTTTAGCGAAAGAATTACAAATACCAATATTGGCAATATCCCAACTAAGCAGACAAACTGAAGCAAGAACTGATAAAAAACCCCAACTTTCAGACTTAAGAGAAAGTGGTGCTTTAGAACAAGATGCTGATATGGTTATGTTTATTCACAGAGCGGATGCATATCAAAGAAACATAGAGGAAAGAGACGGTATTGCAGAAATTATTGTTGGTAAACAAAGAAATGGGCCAACTGGAACCGTTGCATTAGCATTTCTAGATAGCCAAGGAGTTCCAAGCTTTGAAAATCTTGCTGATGAATTCACAGGTGATACTATTAACGGCGATTCTGATGAAGTCCCTTTTTAAATTAAAGCTTTAAAACTATAGAAACCGGACAATGGTCCGATCCGAAAACTTCATTATGTATTTCGGCCTTATTGACAATTGAAATCTTATTTGTCCAAAAATAGTCAATTCTCCAGCCCACATTATTTTGCCTAGCATTCCTCATGTATGTCCACCAAGAATACTTAACCTCTTTAGGATTAAGGTGCCTGAATGTATCTACAAAATTTGCCTTCTGAAGCTTGTCTAACCAATCTCTCTCAACCCTTAGAAAACCTGATGTATTTTGATTAGGCTTTGGATGTTTTAAATCAATTTCATTATGTGCGATATTATAGTCACCGCAAACAATGACCGGCTTTTTTTTCTTTTTTAACTTCATTAGCAGATTATAAACTGCATCATGAAATTTCAATTTATAAGTCAATCTTTCTTCAGACATTTGACCGTTAGGAAAGTAAAAATTTAGTAAATAAAATTTCTCAAATTCAAAAATCTGATTTCTACCCTCAACATCAAAAATTTTATTCGAACCCAAGGAGCATGACTGATTAATTGGAATAAGTTTAGAGTAAATAGCAACACCAGAATAACCTTTTTTTATCTTACAGGACTCAAAATAAGAGCTGTATCCTGAAATGTTAATTAACCCATCATCTAATTGGGACGGCTCTGCTTTAGTCTCTTGAAGGCACAAAATATCAGGATTATATTTGTTGACAAAATCCAAGAAACCTTTTTTTTGAGCAGCTCTTATGCCATTAACATTCCAAGAAAAAATTTTCATTAATATAGTTTATACTATGGATGACCATTGAGAAAAAAATGAATTTTGTTTTAGTTCCTTTTAAAACTTTTAAAAATGCCAAAACTAGACTTAGAAAAGACCTAAGTGACCTTGATACGGAATATATTGTTAAAATAATGCTTGAAGATGTTTTAGAGCAAGTATCAAGAAGCAAGATTGCTGAAAAAAAATTCATCTTAACGGCTGATGAAGAGGCTATAAAAATTGCGAAAAAGCTAAACATTGAAATCTTAAAAGAAAAAAACCAAATTAGTGAAAGTAGTTCTGTAGATAAGGCTTCAAGCTTTTTAAAAAAAGAAGGTGCTTCAGGTGTGCTTAGACTACCTGGTGACATTCCACTGGTAACTGCTTCAAACATTGAATCTATTCTTGAAGTCGGAATTAAGAAAAAATCTTCAGTGCTTGTTCCCTCAGAGTCTAAAACAGGAACAAACGCCTTTTATAAATACCCACCTGATGTTATAAGCTCTTCCTTTGGTGCAAACAGCTTCAATAAACATGTTGAAAGTTTTAAAAAGCAAAAAATTAAATATGAAGTTTTAGAAGTAGAAAATATAGGTTTAGATATTGATTCATTGGAGGATCTAAAAAAACTTAAATCCTCCATGAATAAATGTAAAACAATAGAATGTATAAAAACTCTTAACTTATTACCGCAAGAACATCGTGTTCTTCCATAATCATTAAATCGTCGCCATCAATCGACAGCTCATTACCGCCATATTTGCTAAATAGTACTTTATCTCCCTTCTTTAAAACCAATGGTGTAATCTCGCCTTTATTGTTTAATCTACCCTTTCCAACAGCTACAACTTCACCTTCTAAGGGTTTTTCTTGTGAACTATCAGGAATTATGATTCCACCCTGAGTTTTTTCTTCAGCAGAAACTCTTTTTATTAAGATTTTAGCTCCTACTGGTCTTATTGCATTTCCTTTCTTTTTAGCCATCATGCCCTCCCTGCCTATACTAAGCTAATCATTATGAATCCAATTACAAGCTTTAAATAAATTTAATTGAAAATTCATGTTTATGTTTCTTGTTCATATTAATAATTAATGGTGTTATAGCTTCAATCATTGAAGAAACTTCAAGAGGACCTGCATCAATTGCTTTTAAATTTGGCATCTCTTCTGTTAATTTAACAACTAGTGCTTTTGCATCATCGTCATCTCCACAAATAACTACATCATAATCTAAAGGTTTTTCAAAGTTTGCAAGTCCTTTAGCGGGAATATTATGATATGCGCTGACAACTTTCACTGAGTCAGGCAGAGTGTTTTGAATTTCAACAGCAGCTGAACCCGCTTCAGGAGGGCTATAAGAAACAACCTTGCCAAATTGCATTGGTACAACTGGGGAAATTACTATTTGATCTGTGAACGAATCAGAAATTCCTTCCAAAGTAGCCTTGGTATACTCGGGTGGCAGACATACAACGACAACCTCTGTGGCTTTTGCAGCTTCACCATTTTCTAAACCAACAATATTTCCTCCAACTCCTTGTTCTTTAGCTTTTGCTCCTATTTCAGCTGCAGCAGCATCGGCTTTTTCCTGAGTTCTTGACCCTATTATTACTTCATGGCCTGCTTTTGCCCACCTAATGACAAGGCCTTCTGCAAAAGAACCTGTTCCACCTAATAAACTTATTTTCATATTATATACTCCTACTTTTATAAATTTTGTTTTATTATAACAGTTTTTTAAGTCCAACTATAACTTTTTGTTCGTCATCTAAATCTAATTCTTTAATTTTTGATTTCGAACCTTTTAAAATAGAAATTTTACTTTTGGGTATTTTAAAAAATGTTGATAATGTTTTAATTAATTCTAAATTAGATTTTCCTTTATGTGGAATTGCTGCAACATTAACATGGAGCATATTGCCTTCAAAGCTTATAACTTTGGAGAGTAACGATCTTGGCTTTACTGAAACTCTAATTTTCATCAGAAACTGCCATATGCTAGTGAAATCAAGGTTTTTACTAAAAAAGATCGTAAAAACTCCGCAGCTAACAAAACTACAATTGGTGAAAAGTCTATTCCTCCAAAAAATGGCAGAAAATTCCTTAAAGGGGCCAAAACTGGCTCAGTAATTCTGAACAAAAACTGTACTAAAGGATTATAGGGATCGGGGCTAAACCATGAAACTAAAGCTCTAATGATAACAAGCCAAACAAAAAGTTGGAGTGTTAAATCAATTACTCTAGCAGTGGCTATTAGAAAATTTTCCAGAATCACTTCGTTATCCTTTTTAACAGCAATTCGTTTTTTAATGATATTGATTTAGATCTTTTTGCTGACTTTCTATGACAATCCATGATGATTTTTTCAAAACCTTTGGATTTCAAATGCTTTATACCTTCTTCTGTTGTACCTTTTGGGGAGGAAACAAGTTTAATAAAATTCTCAGGTGAAAGACTGGAGTTTTCAAGATACGATAGAGCACCACCAGATGTATTATATGCAATGCTCAAAGCTTGTTTTTTAGTGAAACCACTCTCTATAGCAAATTTAATTACAGAATGAAGATAAAGAGCAAAAAAAGCAGGACCTGATCCCGATAATGCTGTGATATTATCAAAGAAAGATTCACTTTTAAGTTCAATAGTTTGACCAAATAAATTTAAAATTTTAGTAACAAGGGCTCTTTCTTTTGTAAGAACAAACTTGTTGAAAGTCATAGCTGTAAATCCGTTGCCAAAGGCAGAAGACAAATTGGGCATTATCCTTATAACCTTACTATTGTTTAAAAATTTAGATATAAAATCCAGAGAAACTCCTGCTCCCACAGAAATTATAATTTTTTTCTTATTCACATGGTCTGAAATATTATTCAAAACTTGAGGAAAATGATTTGGCTTTACACATAAAAAAATTATTTTACTTTTTTCAACTACTTCTTCATTGCTTGTTAAACAAGTTACATTCGAGGCTCTTAGTGTCTTCAGCTTAGGCTTTTGAATATCATGAGTACAAATATTGTAATTAGACGAAGAAAGGCCGTTTGCTAATGCCTGAGCAATGTTTCCAAAACCTATAAAGCCTAAATCAAACATAAAATATTATACCTATCTTGGTCCAAAGATACTTGTTCCAACTCGAACCAATGTAGCTCCTTCATCTATTGCGATTTGATAGTCTTGACTCATTCCCATTGAAATTTCAGGAACATCTAAGAAAGATAATTGCTTGCCTAATTTATATAATTTTTGGTAACATGACCTTTTTTGACAATCGTTAAGATTAAAGTCTAATATTGTCATCAATCCTTTTACTCCAATAAAATCAGAATTTTCAAACATCTTAATAGCTTTGAAAAGTTCGTTTTCTGTAAAACCTGACTTATTTGGGTCATTTGAAATGTTTACTTGGAAGAGAATATCTTGGCTTATATGTCCGATTTTTTTGCAATAATCTTCTATATCTTGAGCCATACTAATTGAAGCAACTGAATGAATTAAATTTGCAGTTCCAATAATATATTTAATTTTATTTTTTTGGAGATTCCCAATAAAATGCCAATCAAATTCTAGGGAATCCATTTCTTCTTTAAGAAAATTTTTATCTCTTAGCTCTTGGGGATAACTTTCACCAAAAATATTAATACCTAAAGAACTTGCAGCTAATATATGATCAAACTCTTTTTTCTTTGAAACTGCAACTAATTTGGGCTTAATCTTTTTATTGCAAATAAATGAATTAAAACTTTCAAGAAACTTAATAATACTTTTCTTTTGCTCAATGGAAACCATAAAATATTATATAATTATTTGAATGAGTTTAACATTGAAAGAACTATTCAATAAAATCTTTAAAATTTTAAATTCAAAGAAAATAGAAAATCCAGGACTAGAAGCTAATATGATTATTTCTCATGTTTTAAAGATAAATAATGAAAAAATTTTTATGCAAAATAACAAAAAAGTATATAAAAAAAATTTGAGCAAAATATATAAAATCGTTAGTCAAAGAATACAAGATAAGCCAATGGCATACCTAGTTGGAAACACTTATTTTTATTCCAATAAATTCTATGTAAACAATAATGTATTAATCCCCAGGCCAGAGTCCGAACTAATAGTAGAGCTGGGTTGCAAATCCATTAAAAATACAAAAGATCCAGAAATTCTTGACCTTTGTTGTGGTTCTGGTTGTATTGGGATATCAATTTACAAAAATCTCAGGTGGAAACCGCAAATAGTTTTTTCTGATATAAGCGCGAAAGCTTTAAAGGTTTGTAAAAAAAATTTAAATAAATTCAGAATTAAAAAAAATTCAATAGTAATCGAAAGCGATTTATTTAAAAAAATAGATAGGAAGTTTAATCTAATAGTTTGCAATCCACCTTATATTAAAAATGCTGATTTTTTAAACCTTGATAATACCATTAGAAGTTATGAGCCAAGGTCAGCTCTAGTGTCTTCTGACAATGGAACGAACCATTTGAAAAGAGTTATTAAAAGTAGCAAAAAAAGACTTTATGACAATGGTGTATTAGTAGTTGAAATTGGATACAATCAATCAAAAGAGATAACAAATTTTTTTAAAAAACAAGGGTTTAGTGATATTGTTGTATCAAAAGATCTTTCCGGTATAAAAAGGGCGATATCTGCAAAATGGAAAAAATAATTATTGAACAATCTAAAGAGCTAAATGGAGAAGTAAAGATATCAGGGTCAAAAAACTCTTCTTTGCCAATATTAGCAGCGACAATTCTTTACGGTGGAACCTATAAGTTATCAAATGTACCTGACATAAGCGATGTCAGAACAATGCTAAAATTAATTGAAAGTCTAGGGGGAGAATATACTTTCAAAAACAACGAAGCCACAATAGATTCTACTGAAATATCAAGCTACAAAGCACCATATGAACTGGTTAAAACAATGCGAGCATCCGTTGTTGTTTGGGGGGCTTTGCTTGGTAGGTTTGGCAAGGCTGAAATTTCATTTCCCGGTGGTTGCGCAATAGGTGATCGCCCCGTCGATCAGCATATTAAAGGATTTGAATCTTTAGGATACTCTACGAATATAAACAATGGCTACTTAGAGACAAAAAAAATCAATAGTATAGGTGGAGAACATTGTTTTGATTTAAAAAGTGTTACTGGTTGTGAAAATGTTATTTTAGCATCTGTGTTAGGAGATAATAAAACTATTTTAAAAAACTGTTCAGAAGAACCTGAAGTTGTGGATTTAATTAATTTTTTAAATTATTGTGGCAGTAAAATTTCTAAAACAAATGATACAGTTGTAATTTCTCCCACATCATCCTTAAAACCTCCTGAAAAGCCATACCAAATTATCTCTGATAGAATCGAAGCAGGAACATTTGGTGTGCTAGGATGTATGCCAGGAAACAAAATCAAATTAAAAAACATTAACAGTGAAGATCTAGAAGTACCTCTAAACATAATAAAAAAATTGGGGGCAAAATTAGATATTGGTGAAAATACTATAACAATAGAAAGCACAAATGAAATAAAAGCATTCAATATAAAAACCGAATCTTTTCCTGGATTTCCAACTGACTTACAAGCTCAATTTATGGTCGCAGCAACATTAGCTGATGGTGAATCAAAGATAAAGGAAGAAATTTTTCCATCTAGATTCATTCATGTAGCTGAACTAAGAAAACTAGGTGCAAATATTAAACTAGAAAACAATACAGCTATTGTCAATGGAGTTGACAGTCTTAATGGAGCTAGAATGCAAGCCAGTGATCTTAGAGCTAGTGCCTGTTTAATTATTGCTGGAATTGTTGCAAAGAAGAAAAGCGAAATTGGCAGGGTCTATCATCTTGATAGAGGATATGAGAAAATAGATAATAAGTTAAGAGATCTTGGAGTTAAAATTTGGCGCGAAAAAGAATAATACTTGCACTTGCAAAAGGTAGAATTTTTAACGATACATTGATACTTTTAAAAAGAAGCGGTATTTCTATTAAAAAAATAGACAAAAAAAGTAGAGAACTAATTTTTGAACTTGATGGATTAACAATTTTATCGTGCAAACCTTCTGATGTTCCAAAATATGTTGAGCTTGGTGCAGCAGATTGTGGAATTGTAGGATCAGATTGTATAACTGAATCACAATGTGATATTTACGAACCGCTGTCTTTGAATTTTGGACATTGTAGAATGATCGTGGCTATTAAAAAAAATCAAAAATTCGAATTTAAAGCAGGTAAAGAAATTAAAATCGCAACAAAATATCCAAATATTGCATCTGAATATTTTAAAAAGAAAAAAATGATACCTGAAATTATTTACTTAAATGGTTCAGTTGAGCTAGCACCACTCATTGGCTTGTCTGATGTAATTGTAGACATTACTGAAACAGGGGAGACAATAAGAAAGAATAGTCTTAAAATAATTGATACAATAATGAATATTTCGGCAAAATTTATTGTGAACAAAACAAGCTATAGAATTCTTACTAAAGATATTCAATCTTTATCAGACTCAATAAAAAAATAATTTTTTTTTAACTGCTCAGAATTATTGAATAAAATTTATTTTAAATTGTTTTTTGTTTACGTATTATTAAAACTTTGTTAATATTTCAAATGTTTGTGGATAAGTCATAAGTCACAGAAATTATTAACATTTTTATCCACATTTATCCACATTTTGTGGATAACTAGGAGTAGTTAATGTCTGAAGATAGTCCAAAAAGAAACTTTCATCCGCCAGATCATGAGCATGGCGATAAAGATCTAATAGACACAAATATACTTGGTGCCATGGTATTGGATAGCATAAGAGAAAGCTATCCAGGAATTCAGCAATTCTTCACGACCATAAAGCTTTTAGAGGTTAATGAAGATGAAGCAATTTTTGTTGTATCTGATCTTATGACAGCAGAATGGATAAATAATCACTACATGCATATTCTAGAAAAAGTCTTTCATGAAGAATCCGAAGAACACATTGGAATAAAAAAAGTAATAGTTAAAGCCCAAGAAGAAACACCTAACAATGAAATCAAAATAAAGAAGAAATCAAGCCAAAGAAAGGTTGGCAGAATAAAGGTTAAAGAAGGGGAGCTTAACTGTGAACAAAACTTTTCTACATTCGTAAAGGGAGCTTCCAATACTTTGGCGGCAATTGCTGCTGAAAGAGTAGGTGAAAAACCTGGCCAAACATATAATCCATTGTTTATTTATGGAAGAACTGGTTTAGGAAAGACTCATCTCATGAATTCTGTCGGAAACACCATTTATGATAACAATGAAAATGCAAAAATTTGTGCCCTCACTGCTGAACACTTTACAAATCGAGTAATATCATCAATCAGATCAGGTAAGCAAGCTTCATTGCGAGACTCTTTTAGGTTTGATTGTGATGTACTGCTAATAGATGATATTCAATTTTTGGCAGGAAAAGATGGAACACAACAAGAGTTTTTTCACACATTTAATGCTCTGTATGATGCAAAAAAACAAATTGTTCTTACTAGTGATAAACCACCACACCAATTATCAGGAATACAAGAAAGATTAATTGGCAGATTCGAATGGGGTTTTGCTGTTGAAGTTCTTCCTCCTGACCTAGAACACAGAGTGGCAATACTTCAAACGAAAGCAAGAAACTTAGGTGTTGTAATTGATGAAGACATTTTGTTTGTAATAGCTGAAAACTCAGGTGGATCTGTTAGGGAACTAGAGGGTTTTTTCAACAATGTTGTTGGCCAAGCTAGCATGCTAGGTGTTCCTTTGGACAAAAGACTGGTTCTCGATGTCTCAAGCAGACTTATGAACACATCAGCTCCTGACCAAATAACTGTTGAGTTGATTCAAAAAGAAGTAGCAGCATTTTATGGAACAACAGTGCAAGATATTTGTTCCAAAAAGAGGACCCGTGGTGTTGTTCGCCCAAGGCAGGTGGCAATATATCTTTCTAGGATGTTTACGGACAACTCACTATTAGATATAGGAAGAAAGTTTGGTGGTAGAGATCACTCAACGGTTTTACACTCTGTTGCCACAATAGAAGACTTGTTGGCAAAAAATCCTTCTCAAGAAAACCCAATACGAATATTACAGAGTAAAATGAGAAAACTTGCTGGTGGAAAAGCTGAGTATTAGCGTTAACAATTTTTGAAAAGCTATTTCTTTTTAAGACTAATGTTAACTAGTGTTATTACGACTTTAATAAAATTGGGATAAATTTTTTTAATTTTTAAAGCAAAGGAGAGCTTTGTTGATATTTGTTAACAAATCAACATTGCCTACTACTGCTACTAAATATTATTATAATATTATATAATAGGAGAAGAGATGAAGTTTTCTGTTGATAAAGGAATTTTTTTAAAGAACTTATTTTATATAGTAGGAATAGTTGATAACAGATCTTCAATGTTAATTCTTTCTCATGTCCTTATAGAAGCAAAAGATGATAAGATATTTTTAACAGCTACTGATCTTGAATCTTCAATTTATACTTCCTTCCCGGCAAAAATAATAAACGAAGGGTCCGTGTGTGTCCCGGGAAAAAGGTTTTTTGATGTTATTGACAAATTACCAGAAGATGATGCTCAATATCAAACAACGGAAAATGGCCAACTCGAAGTTTTTTTCAACAAAGGGAAAACAAAAATTAAAACACTCCCAGGAGACGATTTTCCACAAATACCAAAACCAGAAGACTTTGTTTATAGAACAATTAAAAGCGAAACTTTATCAAACTTGATCAACAAGACATCTTATTGTGTAAGCAACGATGAAATGAGAAAAAATCTTACAGGTGTCTACTTTGATATGACAAATCCAGGAAAAATTAAGGCAATTTCAACAGATGGTCATCGAATGAGTTTAATTGAAGAAGAATTTGAAAACTCAATAATAGAGGCATTTATTCTTCCAAAAAAAGCAACAAATGAAATAAAAAAATTTATTAAAGATTCTGATGTTTTAAATATAGGTGTAGGTAAATCCTTTTTTGTTTGTGACAATGGACAAACATCAATTTTATCAAGACTGATAGATGTTAAATTTCCAGACTATTCTCAAGTCGTTCCAAATAATTTTATAAATTCATTTAAAATTCAAAAAAATGATTTAATATCCGCACTTCAAAGAATTGGAGTTGTTCTTTCCGAAAAAACAAAAGGGGCAAAAATAATTATTAATAAAAACAGCCTAGAAATCAGATCATTGTCAGAAACAGGAGAGAGTGTAGAATCTGTTGATACAGTAGGAGACAACCAGAACATTGAAATAGGGTTTAATGTAAAATATTTAATAGAAGCTTTAAATTCATTTGAAAACAATGAGTTAAACATTTCTATAAATGACGAGGTAAGCCCAGCTTGTATATATGTTGATGAGAAAAATAAGGACAAACAATTAGCAATTATAATGCCAATGAGGGTTTAGTTGAACAAGAAAAACGATTTAAACAAAATTAGAAAACAGATAGACGATATAGATATAAAAATTTTGTCTTTACTAAACAAGAGAGCTGGGCTTGCGAGAAAAACAACGGTGTTGAAAAAAGATAAAGTTTTTGATCCTAAAAGAGAAAAAGAAATTCTCTTAAATCTCATGAGTATCAACACGGGCCCAATCACACGAAAAAGCATAGAAAAAATATATTCAGAAATATTAAATACATGTAGAGAGGTTCAAAGCCCAACAAAAGTAGCATACCTCGGTCCTGAAGGGAGCAATACATATGAAGCTGTTTTGAGAAGGTTTGGGGAAAGGACAGCAAAAACTGGCTGCATAACGATCTCCGATGTTTTTCGGTCTGTTCAAAACGAACACCAAGAATATGGAGTGGTACCAATAGAAAATTCTTTAGAGGGGCCAATTGGCGAGACTTTGGACAATTTAATTAAAACTTCGGTTTCAATTGTGGGAGAGTTCTCAAAAAAAATAAACCATACATTGCTTTCCAGCGAAAAGAATTTAAAAAAAGTCAAAACAATTTATTCTCATCCTCAAGCAATTGCTCAATGTAAAACTTGGCTTTATAAAAATTTACCAAATGTAATCCTTAAAGAGACATCAAGCACCTCTGAAGCGGCAAGAATTGTTGCTAAACAAAAAGGGTCAGCTTCTATTTCGCCACTGGAATGCAGCAATCTTTATTCTTTAAACATATTAAACAAATCTATACAAGATGAAAAAAACAATTCAACCATCTTTATTCTTGTTGCACCTGAAATAAAAGAGTTTAAAATTATAAAAAATAGCAAGCTTTCAATAGCCTTTACACTCGATGATCGCCCAGGTTCTTTGTTCAAATGTCTAAAGCCATTCAGAGATTCAAGAATTAATTTAACCAAAATACAATCAAGACCTTCAAAAAGAGCACAGTGGGATTATTTGTTTTTTGTAGACATTTTAATTGAAAACAAAGTTGCTCAAGCCAAAGAGGCAATGAATGAGATAAAAAAGCAAACATCATATTTTAAAGTTTTAGGAGTTTTTTAATTGCTAAAACCTTCAAAAAGAATTTTTTCTTTGCCAAAATATACCCCTGGAAAACCCATTGATGAGCTCGAAAGAGATTTTGGAATAGAAAATGCTATAAAGTTGGCTTCAAACGAAAACCCTCTTGGCCCATCACCAAAAGCAAAAGAGGCAATAATTGAGGCAGCAGCCAAATCCCACCTTTATCCAGACGGAGACTCTTATCATCTTAAAAAAGCGATTGCTCTTAGGGAAGGCATTTTACCAAATCAAATAGTTCTTGGTAACGGATCCAATGAGGTTCTTGAATTAATTGGCCATTGTTATATCGAAGAAGGCAACGAAGTTCTTATGGGAGAATATTGTTTTATTGTTTATCCAATTGTTACAATGCTTTCAGAGGGAACAATTGTTAGAGTCGATATGCCCAATTTGGTCCATGACATAGCATCTTTTAAGTCTAGCATTACTGAATCAACTAAGGTTGTTTTTCTTGCAAATCCAAACAACCCGACTGGAACAATAGTTTCAACAGAAGAAATAATTGGTTTCTTAGAATTTTTGCCAAAAAATATTCTTTTGGTAGTTGATGAAGCATATTCTGAATATGTTGAGCCTAAATATAAGTTAGAAGTTTCTAGCATGATAAACAAATATGACAATCTTTTAATTCTGAAAACCTTTTCAAAAATGTATGGTATTGCAGGTCTTAGGGTCGGGTATGCGATGGGAAGTGTAGATTTAATTTCTAATCTTGAAAAAGCTAGGGAGCCATTCAATGTAAACATAATCGCACAAGAAGCAGCTTTGGCAGCGCTAGATGATGATGAACACATTGCGAGATCCATTAAAGCAAATAACGAAGGAATGCTGTATTTAAAAACCGAAATTTCAAAATTAGGATTAAAAACATATCCTTCTTACGCCAATTTTCTTTTATTGGAATTCCCATTAGATGCAAACAACATATATGAAGAGCTTTTAAAGCATGGTGTAATTGTAAGACCACTTCAAAATTATAACCTTAGCAATTGCCTAAGAGTGACTGTTGGAATAAGAGAAGAAAATCAAAAGTTTTTAAATGCATTAAAACAAGTGTTAGGGTCAATTAAATGATTAATGTTGTAATTTATGGTTTAGGCCACATTGGTGGCTCATTAGCCTTAAGTATTAGAAAAAATCTTTCGAAGACTCATAGAGTAACTGGTATCGATATAAGCATGACAACAATAACAAGAATAAAAGAGAAAAAGTTGTTTAAAGTTGCAAGAGCTGAAACCAAACAAGCTGCCCAAATATTAAGCAATGCAGATTTAGTTTTCGTATGTGTTAGTCCAAGCAATATCGAAGATGTCTTTAAAATAATTAACGAGAATGATACGAAAAAAACCTTGATAGTTTCGGATGTTGCAAGTATTAAAGATAGTGTTATATCCTTAGCAAAAAAGCATCTGAAAAAAATATCTTTTGTTGGTGGACACCCTATTGCTGGGACGGAGAAAAGCGGTTTTAAAAATGCAGATCCTAATTTATTTAAAAATAAAATCTTTATTATCTCAGGTTCACACGGAAGCAAAAAAAGTGTTGGCACAATATCATCAATATGGAGAAAGTTAGGCACAAGGGTCCTTACCCTTGATCCCAAAAAGCACGATAAGGTTTTTGCCTATTTAAGCCATTTACCACATGCATTGTCTTTTTGTTTAAATAAAACAGCTTTAAAAAGTTTTAGTAAAAATGACATTGAAAAATTTGGCGGCTCTAGCTATAAAGATTATTCACGAATTTCTTCCAGCTCTGATAAGTTGTGGGCTGAGATTTTCCTTTCAAATAGGAAAAATCTTACTACCAGTCTTAATGATTCAATAAAGTTTTTAACAAGTCTTAAGGATGCTCTTTCAAGTGGATCATCCGCTGATGTTGCAAGACTTATAAAAACCATTAATTGATAACTCTTGATTTTTGTTTCTTTCAAATTAATATTATTACAACGACCACTACAAAAGACCCCGAGCGAGTGATTTATGAAAGCAGCAATTTTATCTATATTAATTCTTTTGGCCGTAGGGTTCTTTTTAAAAAATGTTTTAAGTTTTTTGAAAATTATGTTTTCAGCCAAAAAGAAATCTTTTAGGGCTGATAATATTATTGAAAGAACCAAAGGCTTTTTTGTCTATGTAATAGGTCAAAAAAGGATACTAAAAAATTACACATGGGCTGGAGTGGAACATTTTATGATCTTCTGGGGCTTCATGATTATTACAGTTGGTTCTTTAGAGCACATAGTTTTAGGATTCGTCCCTGGCTTTGAAATTTTTGGATTTCTTGGTGGTAACGCACAAGCTACTTTTTTATTAATACTAGACATTGTTCAGGCCCTAGTAATAATTGCTCTAGGCATGGGTGTACTAAATAGAACCGTCATACCAAGTGGTAAAAGAAGAGAAGTAAATAGCATTGATGCCGTTGTAATTTTAGGAATGATATTTGGTTTAATGGTTTCAGACTTTGGCTACAGGGCTTCAAAAGTAGCTTTAGGTGTACAGCCTGAAACATGGCTTCCAATTTCTTCATTATGGGCAGAACTTTTTCTAAGCAATGTAAATGCTTCAAGTGCTGCTTTTTCAGCAGAATTTTTCTGGTGGTTCCATGTTAGTTTAATTTTAGCTTTTTTAAATTATTTACCCTACTCAAAACATAGCCATGTACTAACTGTTATACCAAATGTGTTTTTTCAAAATTTAGAGCCTAGAGGAAAAATGAACACAATAGACTTTGAAAATGTCCCTGATGATTTTGAACATTTTGGTGCAGGTAAGTTCGAAGATTTCAGTTGGAAAGATGTGTTAGATGCTTATACATGTACAGAGTGTGGTCGATGTACGGATAATTGTCCTGCATGGGCAACAGATAAAGCTTTGTCCCCTAGAGACATTGTTGTAAAGCTTAGACATTTTGTTACAGAAAATGCAAATTCTGATGCAATGAAAGAGGAATATTTACCTAGTGATGAATGGGTAACAGCTGATGAATTGTATGCATGTACCACTTGTAGTGCATGTGTTGAGCAATGTCCTTTATTTATTGATCAAATGGGTAAAATTTTGGAAATGAGAAGATTTTTAACTATGGAAGGAAAACTTACAGGTACCGCAGTTAGAACACTACAAAAATTGGGTAGTCATGGAAATCCATGGGGCTTTGAAGCATCTGATAGAACTCCTTGGGCAAAAGAAAACGAAGTGCCTGTCTTAGGAAATGGTGCTGGTGATAATGCTGAAGATTTTGATGTGATTTTTTGGACAGGTTGCTTTGGAGCCTTTGATCCTAGAGGGCAAGAAGTAGCAACAACTATTACAGATCTTATGAAAGAAGCTGGTGTTAAGTTTGCAATTATGGGACCCAATGAAACTTGTTCAGGAGACCCTGCAAGGCGTCTTGGGGAAGAGGCCTTGTATCAAGAATTGGCCATGACAAATATCGAAACAATGAAGGGATTTAATGTAAAAAAAGTAATTGCTAATTGTCCGCATTGTTTCAATACATTAAAAAATGAATATCCAGATTTTGGCTCTGATGTAGAAGTTGTAAGCCATACAGAATATTTAAACAGCTTGATTAAAGAAGGAAAATTAAACCCTACAAAGAATATCGACGAAGAGATAACTTATCATGATCCATGTTATTTAGGTAGACACAATAAAATTCTTGATGAACCAAGAGAGATTTTAGAAGCAATACCAGGCTTAGAGGTTAAGGAGCTTGAAAGGAGCAGAGAAAATAGTTTCTGTTGCGGAGCCGGAGGCGGTAAAATATGGATGGAGGAAGAGGCACCGAGGGTCAACTGGAACAGATTTGAGGAAATTGAAAAGCACGGTGTTGAAACAGTTGCTGCTGCTTGTCCTTTTTGTAATGTCATGTTTGAGGATGCAGCAAAATATAAAGGAAACGATTCTATTAAAATCAAAGATATTTCGGAGCTATTGAAAGACTCTCTTGATTTGCCTGTTAAAAATTCTAATTTTGAAAAATTAACTAGTGATGAAGGATCTAAAGATAGCAATGAAAGCTCATCTGAAGTCTAACAATGCTTCTTGGCAGTATTTAAAAAAAAACAAATCTAATATTTTTTTTAATAATCCAGTTGGATATATTTATCAAAAAAAATTTAGCACAACTTTATTTCTTAATGGTAAAAAATTTCATTTTAAAAACAAAAATATTTTTGAAGTGAGGAAAATGAAGCTGAAGGAATTTGTTTTAATCGGATATTTTTCGTATGAGTTTAATATAGAACCGTCAACTGCACCTTACAAAGCAATATTTAATATCTATCCTTCAGGTAATTTTTCTATAAAAAGATTCCCAAAAATCAAAAAGCTTAAAAGTAATAGATTAAATAAAATTCTCCCTGATATAAGTTTTATAAATTCTGTTAAGAAAATAAAGCAACATATTGCAAGTGGAGACATTTATCAAATAAACCTGACTAGAGATTTTGAATATGAAACAAGTCAACCGAGCTATGATTTGTTTGTTAATTACTATAAAAGTCAACCAGTAGACTTGGCTTCTTACATTGAATTCCACGATCACATTCTTATATCAGGTTCCATGGAATTGTTTTTAAGTAAGCGCGGCCAAGATCTACTATCGAAACCAATTAAAGGGACTAGAAAAAATAGCCAATCAAGAGTAAAGGATTCATTATCAAAAGATGTAAAAGAAAAAGCAGAAAATTTAATGATTGTTGATTTGATGAGGAACGATTTATCGCAAATCTGCCAAACTGGAACAGTTAAGGCAAAAAAAATGTTCAAAGAAAGATCTTATGCCACTCTTACCCAGCTTGAATCAACAGTAGAAGGTAAATTAAAGAAAAATGTTACATTGCAAAGTATATTTGAAAAATTAATGCCTCCAGGATCAGTTACTGGAACTCCAAAAAGTGAGGCTATAAAAATTATAGGTGAGATGGAGAAGCACTATAGAGGTCCTTATTGTGGTGCAATCGGTATAATTGAACCTAATGATGATTTTTGTTTTTCCGTAGGAATTAGAATTAGCGTCTTAACTACTAAGAACAAAAAGTATTTTAGTGGGGCAGGTATAGTTTGGGATTCTAAGCCAAAAAAAGAAAATAAAGAAACCCTCTTGAAAGCAGAGGCATTTCAAAATACATTATCTAACTTATGAAAGAGTTTTTGTACACAGAAGATTCAGATAAAAGTGATTTCCCATATAACCGAACTTTAATGTTTGGTGAAGGCTTGTTCTCTACTTTTCGATACAAAAGTAAATTACCAGATAATTTTATTTCTCACCTTGAAAGATTAAAAGATTCGGCAAGGATGTTAAACATAAAGCATCCTGGTGACATATATATTGAATCGGTTCTTGAGAGAGCCATTAAGAATTCGCCTTTTGAAAGTGATGATTTAACAATAAAGCTGCTTGTTTTAATTGAAGGAGATCCTAGCTATGGTGCTTTACCTGAAAAATCTAAGCTACTTATATCTATAAAAGAGTTTAGCGGTATCAACAAAGCTATTAGTTTAACACTTTCAAAAAACCCCCGATTTTCTTCAGACACTTTAATTGAACACAAGACAACAAATTATTTTTTTAATGTGATAGAAAAAAGAGTAGCCATTGCAAGGGGTTTCGATGATTCGATTTTGATAAACGAGAAAGGGCTCATAACTGAAACAACATCGGGTAATTTGTTTTGGGTAAAGGGAGATAAGGTATTTACTCCTCATCTGAGAAATGGACTTTTACCAGGGATTACAAGAGGGTATGTGATTGAAAAATTAAAAGAAAATAAAATAAAAGTTGTTGAAGATGATTTTGAAGTAGGATCTATTCTTTTCCCTGAGGCAATTTTTATAACAAATTCTGTCCATACAATGATTGAAGTTGAAAATATTGGGAACATGATACAACCTACTCTTACTAACAAGCTGTTTCCTGATATTAAACAATTGTTCTTGTAACTTTTATATTCATATGGCCTATCTACTTTTCTGTTGCCTTTTCTACCTTTTCAATTTACAATTTTTCTTTACCAAATGATTCTAAATATCAAGGGGGAGCTATAAATGGCTAATTTAAGAGATGTATATATTATCGGAGTAGGCCAAACTCCATGCGGAAAATTTCCTGCAAAAGCTGCACATGTTTTAGGAAGAGAAGCCTCATGGGCGGCAATTAAAGATGCCGGTATTTATGCAAGAGACATTGAGATTGGATTTTGCGGCCATGTTTATCAAGGCATGGGTGTTGGTCAAAGAACCTTAAAAGACATTGGGCTTGTTGGTCAGCCTGTTATAAATGTAGAAGGAGCATGTGGAAGCGGAACTTTATCTTTCTGGGAAGCTTGGAGAACTATAGCATTTGGACAGAATGATGTAGCATTGGCTTGGGGGGTTGAGAACCTAAGTAAAATTATGTCAGGTGGCCCTCTTCCTTTAGAAGAAGATGATATTGAGGTTGCTTTGGGAATGAGTATGCCAGGGCTTTATGCTATGAGAGCGAAAAGATATATGGATGAGTATGGTGTTTCAGCGGAAACTCTAGCCAAAGTTGTCGTAAAGAGTCGACAACATGCCTCAAAGAATCCAATTGCCCAGTTCAGAAAAGAAACTACAATTGAAGCGGTTTTGGCAGATCCAGTTATTTGTGATCCATTAACAAGAAGTATGTGTTGCCCAGTTGGAGATGCGTCAGCAGCTGCAGTTTTAGTATCAGGGGATATGTTAGATAAAATTAAGAGAGATAAATCAAGAATGCCTATTAAGGTTTTAGGTTGTGTTGCTCAGTCTGGAGGATATGCTTCAGCTACTGGTCTAACTTGTGATCCTTCTGAAAATGTTGGAAGAACTTCACAAATGGCATATGAACAAGCTGGCCTTGGTCCAAAGGATATGGATGTTGTTGAAATTCATGATGCATTTGCAATTGCAGAACTTATTGTTGCTGAAGCATTAGGATTTGCTGAAAAAGGTGAAGGAGCAAGATTAATAGAAGAAGGCAAATCAAACTTTGATGGAGACATTGCTATCAATCCTAGTGGTGGACTTTTATCTAGAGGCCATCCTGTTGGCGCCACAGGTCTTTTACAAACAGTTGAAATTGTTAATCAGTTGAGAGGCGAGGCTACAGGTTGCCAAGTTCCAGATGCAAATGTGGGACTTATTGAAACTATGGGTGGGGCACAACCAGCTATGGATGGTATTACTTGTGTTGTTAGTATTTTAGGCAAGTAAAAGATAATTATTAGGAGATTAAAAAATGAGCGAAAACCAAGAAAGAAAAATATTACACCCGGACTTTTTTACAGAAGATCCAGAACCAAGGTTAATTGCAGGAAAATGTAAAGTATCAGGAAATTGGACATTTCCCCCTTATCTTGCTGATCCTGTTAGTTTCCAAGATGATATAGAACATCTTCCATTTCTGAAAAATGGGAAACTTCATTCTTTTACTATCGTTAGAAGGAGCTTGCCTGACTTTCCTGTTCCATTTGGCCTGGGCTTAATAGATTTTCCTGAGCAAAAAGTAAGAGTTATGGCTCAAGTTGAGGCTGATGATTTAGAGTCAGATCTTTCATTAGATATGGATGTTGAGACAATTGTTGGAGTTGTAAGAAAAGCTAAGGATGGCTCCGATATATATTCTTACAAGTTTAGAGCGATAAAAAAGTAAAATAATCAAATTTATTGCAAAAAAAATGCAAAACCTGTAATATTATGGAGTTGCTTTTAAGTATTATTAAAAAAAGGAGGGAAATATTATGGCTTTAAATTATCAAAGCGTAGATTTCGTTAAAGTTTTAGGTGAAAGACGTTCATGTAGATTTTATGATCCTGATAGACCGATTGAACCTGAAAAAATACAAGCTATATGTCAAGCTGCAAGAAATGCTTCTCATATGGGTAATGCTAACTGTATTACAGTTACACAGGTAACAAAACAAGAAACTAAAGATGAGTTCACAAAAATAGTTTCTGCATTTAACATTCCTATGGCAAAAATGGCTCCAGTTAGTCTTGTTTTTGCATTAGATAGAGACAGATGGTACAACGGTTTACCTGTTGGACTTCCAGTTCTATTTAAGTGTGGTGGTGTTAACCCTAGTCATGGTTGGAGCATGGATAACATTGAAAATTCAACCCTTCCAAGGCTAACTAACTTCCCACCAGAGGTTGTTGAATATCTTCTTTCATGTGAAACAGGTATGGCAATGGCATCTGCACAGCTTATGGCTACAGCTTTAGGCTTAGGTAGTTGTTGTTATGCTGGTCAAGGACCAAAAATCGCTGAGGTTTTAGGTTTTCCTGAATCAGCTAAATTTGTTTGGGCTATGGCTATAGGCTATCCAGGCGAATCTGTTGAATCAATGGGTTGGAGAGAAAGATCACCATATGGAGACATTATTTTTGCTGAAAAATTTGGTGTTCCTGCAGCTGCAGACCCAGGTGTTGATGCTGAACTAACTTCATTAGGAATGATGGGAGAGCCTTCAGCTCTTACTCCTCAAGGACTTGCTGACATTAATGCTGCTGCAAGTAAAATGGGACTTCCTACAAGAACTGACGAAAACGGTTAAACTAAACTATATTCAAGGAAAGGCTAATTGCCTTTCCTTGAAATTAAACTATGTCATTAGATTCTCAAATTAAACAATTAAAAGAACTTATTTTAACTCATAAAAGTGCGGTTGCTTTTACCGGGGCAGGTATTAGTACTGACTCAGGCATTCCTGATTATAGGTCTCCTGGATCAGGGGCTTGGGAAAAGTATGATTCATCAATAGTTTCAATTCCTGGTTTTTTAAAAGACCCAACACAATATTATGATTATGCTCTAGAAATGTACCCAATTAGAGCTGGTGCCAAGCCAAACAATGCTCACTTTCTTCTAGCTAAACTTGAGAAAAAACGATTAATTGAAGGAGTTATAACTCAGAATGTTGATGGATTACACTTGGAAGCAGGAAGTTCAAATGTTAATGAGCTTCATGGCTCAATAAGAACAGCCTCATGTTTAGAATGTGGTCAGTTTTTTCAAATGAATGATGTTATCAATAGAGTCAAGCAGGGTGAGAACCCACCAATCTGTAAAGAGTTTGAAGGACAGTCTTGTAATGGGCTTATAAAGCCAACAGCTGTTTTTTTTGGAGAAGGATTGCCAAAAAGTCCTTGGGATAGTGCAGTTGATAAAAGCAGAGACACTTCTTTAATGATCGTTATTGGATCTTCTTTACAAGTATCTCCAGCCAACAGTCTTCCAGATGTTGCCCTTAGAACAGGTTCTGAATTGGTAATAATTGATTTAATGGATACTCCATTTGACTCAAGAGCAACTCTAAAGATTACTGATAGGGCAGTTCATGTTGCTACTCTCCTAGAGGAAAGTCTAAGACTTTAATGAGTATTTATTAGATTTCTTTGACAAAAACACTTTTTTGAAAAAAAAAAGAAATAAATGTTGACTTAAAAAGTGCCATTTGATTCAATTGTATATAACGGGGTGTAGAAAACTTTAAGCAAGTATTCTCACCTATTAATACCACCACCCTACAAACGCTAATTTTCATTAAAGGAGGTCTCACGCGATGCCAAGTCATCTTAACGTAGACACAAAGTACTGGAACTTAACAGATGAGATTCCAGCACCACCAGTTGAAAGAGACATTAAATCATGGATTATCGGAAACCCTTCCGATCCTCTATGGGATATTGATGTTCTTCCTTTAACTTACACAGATTCAAGATGGTCAGCATTTGTATTAGATGTAGACGCCGAGTCAAGACAAAGACTATGTCCTAATCCACCATTAACAGTATGGGATGGAGAGGATGCAGAACTTGTTGAGTACTGGTATGTACAACACAACAATACAATGTTAGGTCCATACTTAGAGTTCGGAGTAACAATCTCTGCAACTCATACTGATGCAAAAGGTAATGCATGGAAAGCAGGTTACTATCCATACATGTACTTAACATCAGATTCAGCTGTTGATGCAGGTCGTGTTTTAGGATTCCCTAAAAAAATGGCTTACATTAGAGCAACTGAGCATGGCGGCGAAAAAGGAGACGATTTCTTTGGCTTTTCAATGTCAAGAAATGGTTACTTAATGTGCGCACAGCAAGGTAAATACGACGATGCTCCAGTAAAACCACCATATTTCTATGGTAAAACTGATTGGGGTAAGTTCAACATGAAGGTTATCACACGTCCTGATGTTGCAAGTTCAGAATGGCAGTTAACTTATCTTCCATCTAAACTTCCACCTGCATTTAATGTAGAAGGACACAGATTCCAAATCAAAAACGAGTTGACAAGAACAGCTTCTGGCGATGCCATTGACTGGTTCCAACAAGCAACTCCATTTGACAACATGGGCGCTGAGTTAAAAGTAAATGAAGTTAAAGGTTTAATTTCATTCACATTCGACTTAGTTATCCCTCCTGCTGAAGTTGTATGGTCAGAAACATATGAAAGACCAGCTTCTTACAGAGGATACGCAACACCATATCAGTATGGTTTAAGACAACAGTTCCCAATTCACCAAGGTGCATAGGAACATAATATTATTATTGGAGGAAAATAAACATGGGAAAACAAGCAAACGAATATAGTTATCCATGGTTAGAAGAAGGTGAAGTTCCACCATTACCACTTGATAGAGATAGAATTCATATTATCTCTCAGGGTGTTGCTGATCCAGTCTTCGACTATGATATCGTTCCTTTAACATACACAGAAAGTCGTTGGATGGCATGTGTTGTTGAAGCTGACGAAGCTGCTTTAAAAGCAATTATTCCTGATCCTGTTGAGCTTCATGATCCTATTCTTGAGTTCTGGTATGTTATACATAGAAACACAATGTTAGGACCTTATATGGAGTTTGGTGTAACAGCTTCTTCAACAGTTAAAGGAAGCGACGGACAAGTCTGGAAAGGTGGATACTATCCTTATATGTATCTATCTAACGACTCACCAATTTTCGCTGGTAGAGAGCCTTTCGGGTTCCCTAAAAAAGCTGCATACATTGCTGCTTTTGAGCACGGAACAAATGACAACTACTTCAATTTCTTAATGGAAAGAAGAGGTTATGTTCTTCACTCAGCAAATGGTCGTTATTCAGACAAACCTGTAGCTGTTAAACCAACATTCTTTGGTAAAACAGACTGGGGTAGACTAAATTATAGAATCACAACTCATCCAAGTGTTGCATACAGTGATCACCAAGTTACTTATCTTGGTTCTGAGTTACCACCACAGTTCGGAAACGGACATAGATTCCAATTGGACCCAAGTTCAATTAGAACTGCTACTGGTGATGACATGAGATCATGGTATATGGCTGGAACTCCTTTTGACTTCATGGGAGGTTCATTAGGTGATGTTAAAGTACATGGATTAATTTCATTTACGTTTAACTTAATCATTCCACCAGCTTCAATTGTATGGGAAAAAAGAGTTGAAAGAAACGATGATGATGTTGCAAAACATCTATTGTTCTCAACTCCTTACAAATATACAATGAGACACAGATTCTTAACACCTTACTATCCAGGTGCTTAAGGTTTGATCTTTTAGAGGGCCTTAAACTAAGGCCCTCTTCTTATTTATTCTTTTTTATCATTCCTTTTTCATGCTAAATTAATTAGATGAGATATGTTCATAGTTTAATTAATGGAAATTTGAAAAAAACCATCCATTCACAAGTTAGGGAAAACCCTGCCACATTAGAGCCATTACAAGAAGTTGCTCTTTGTTCACAAGACGATGTTAACGAAGCCGCTGCAGCAGCAAGAGCAGCATTCCAAGCTTGGTCTCAAACACCAGCATCAGTTAGAAGTAATATTATGAGTCGAATAGTAGAATTGATAAAAAGTAATCTTGAAATGTTAGCAAAAATAAATTCTGAAGAAACAGGAAAGCCAATTCGAGAAAGTTCGATAGTTGAATTAGGAGGAGTTATAAGGACTTTCGATTATTATGCTGGTGCAGCAACAAAAATTTTAGGAAACACTCAAGTGATTAATGAAAATTTATTGTCATTGACTTTGAAGGAGCCTGTAGGGGTGGTTGGGCAAATACTTCCTTGGAATTTCCCTTTATTACTTGCTTCTTGGAAAATCGCACCTGCTCTTGCAGCAGGATGTTCGATGGTTATCAAGCCTTCTGAGCTAACTCCATTGGGCACATTGGAGATTGCTAAACTATGTGAAGAGGCAGGAGTTCCCAATGGTGTTATTAATATTTGTCCGGGTTTAGGAGAAGTTGCAGGTGCAGCTATTGTTCAGAGCCCTTATATTAATAAAATTTCATTTACTGGGTCAACAAAAGTAGGAAAACAAATTCTTAAAGATTCCTCAGATAATTTAAAAAAAGTCTCTCTTGAGCTCGGGGGCAAAGCTCCTAATATATTATTTGAAGATTGCGATATCGATTCATGTTTAGAGGCCAACCTGAGGGGTGGCTTTTTTAATCAAGGTGAAAATTGCACGGCAGTAACAAGACTGTTAGTTCACTCAAAAATTGTTGATGAATTTATCGAAAAATATTTGACTAAAATTAAAATGATTAGTCAGGGTGATCCTATGAATTCAAAGACAGAAATAGGTGCCTTAATTTCTAAAGGGCATATTGAAAAAGTTCATAAGTATGTCATGGATGGGATTTCTGAGGGGGCCGAACTATTAATAGGCGGAGAAAAGCTCAATAATCTGTCAGGATATTTTTATCCACCTACTGTATTAAAATTGAAGAGCACTGAAAATATTTTGTTCAAAGAAGAGATTTTTGGTCCAGTTGTAGCAATTTTACCTTTTGATAGCGAAATAGAGGTTATTGAGCTTGCAAATAAGACACATTACGGGCTTGCTGGGGGAATTTGGACCAAAGATATCTCTAAAGCTATTCGAGTAGCTAAAAGCATTGAAGCAGGCTACTTATGGATTAATACATATGGTGGAATAATACCAGAGACTCCATATGGAGGATTTAAACAAAGCGGTTATGGTAAAGAATTAGGCCATGAAGGCCTAGACGAATATTTACAAATAAAAAATATATCAATTTTTACAGGAGAACAAATTCCTAAGTGGTATGGAGACAATTAGAAATAAATCTTTTGAAGAAATCTACAATCATATTTTAGGAGAAATTCAGCGTGGTAGTGTTGATAGAAAGCATCCTTTTCATTTGTGCTTCTTGTCTACAATTAATAACCTTACAGGATTCCCCGACTCTAGAACTGTTGTTTTAAGAAAAGTTGATACAGATAGTTTTACTCTTAGAGTTCATACAGATTCTAGATCTGACAAAATCCATCACATTAAATTTGGTCAGAATACACATTTACTTTTCTACAACCAAAAAGCTAAGCTGCAAGTTAGAATAAAATCAATAGGGAAAGAGGTGCAAGATGAAGAATTGAAAAAAGAAGTCTGGTCCCAAGCACAAGAAATAAGTCAAAGATGTTATTATGTTCCACATTCACCATCAACTGAAATTGATACTCCTTTTTTGAATTCAGAAATAGATTCTACTGATCAAAATTTAGGATATAAAGTTTTCTCCATTTTAGAATTTAAACCATTTGAGCTAGACATTCTTGAGCTAAATTATGAAGGTCATTTAAGAGCTAGTTTAAAAGTTAATGATGGAAACTTAGAGAAAGCTGCATGGCTGATGCCATAAAAAAAGGGCCAAATTAGAAAATTTGACCCCATAAGAAACTATAATAAAACTAAAATAATGTTCCTTTAAGAAGTAAGTTCATTCCAGGAATTAGAAGTGTTACAAATGCTTCTGCAACAAATAAATATCCTAACAATGTACCTAATGCTTTACCTTGAGCTAATACTAAGAATGCTACAAGAGTAAGAACTGCCCATGCAATATTGAACATACCTAGTTCCATTGCACCAACACCTAAGAAATATTGTCCGTACCATAGAAAAACTATAGTAGCGAATAAACAATACCAACCTAGCCCTTTGCCATCATGACCTAGTGTAAACACACCAAATGCAATTACATAAATAAGGGCAAAAACTGAAACGAGAGTAGTACTTGCTGCACCTTCTGGTCCTAATCCAGCACCTGTAAATGCTGCAATTAAGATTAGAACAGCAACTGCTCCGTTTAACATACCAACTTCTTTTCCACCGGTTTTTCCTAAAACAGTCATACCGTTACAAAAGAATACAAAACCTACTAGTACTAGTACATATCCTAACATATACTTATACCTCCTTTTTTAAGGTTATTTAGTTTTTAACACAATTGCTTAATAAATGTCAATCTAAAAAGAAAAAGAACCAGTGATTAAAAGATCTAACCCCTCTTAATCACTGGCTTTTTTAATAAAAAATAATCTTTAATTATGATTCTTTTCTTTGAACTAAAATGTTCCAGATGCCTGTTTGAACAACTTTATCATCTTGATTGATAACATTAACTTCCCAATTTAAAAAACCCATATTAGGTCTTTTATGTTCTTTCTTTTCAACTAGTTTTCTAGTTATTTTAATAGTATCACCAGGAAAAACTGCATCTTTAAATTTCCATTCTGAAAGCCCCATAAAAGCTATAGTTGCAAGCCTTGGCATAGTAAACCAAAGACCGGTAGCAATAGAAGCTACACACATTCCATGTGCAACACGTGTTTTAAAAACAGTGTTTTTTGCAAACTCTTCGTCAATATGCATGTTGTTGAAATCTGCAGAAAGTCCTGCAAAGTTTACAACATCAGCTTCTGTCACAGTTCTTCCACTAGAAACATGTTCTGTACCATCTGCAACTTCTTCATAAAATAATTTATCATTCATAATATTAAATCTCCTATTGGACTGGTTTAAATTTTGCAAATGTTACTTCATCAGTAGCATCTTCAAAAACAACTTCTACTTCCATACCTATTGTTACACTTTCAGGATCACAATCTACAACGTTTGACATCATTTTCACTCCGTCATCTAGCTCAATCATAGCAACTACATATGTTTCACCTTTGTAAGCTTTTGTAGGTCCCATATAATGAACGGAATAAGTCCAAACTTTTCCTTTTCCTGAAGACTCTACCCATTCAAAATCCATGTTCGTTGAATTAGGGAAAGGACTTATTGCTCTAGGATAAAAGAAAACTTTTCCTGTTTCTTTGCATTTTGGTAACAATAGCTTGTGTTCTTTTGTACCATCCCAAAAAGGCTTAGTTTCTGGTCTAAAATCTGGCAATGGTTTTGCATATTCTACTTTTTCTTCTGACATAATATTTCTCCTTTATTTAATTAATATTTTATTAACTTAATGGTTCATTTCCTAAAAGTATTGTGCTATGTGCGGACACGATTCCACCGTTGCCATGCACTAATGCTACACTTGGATCTTTGACTTGTCTTTCGCCAGCCTCACCTCTTAGTTGTAATACTGCTTCAACTACATGATGCATAGCACCAAGGTGTGCTTGGGATAAAAGACCACCATTTGTATTTAAAGGAATGTCAGCATCTTTATGTAATCTTCCTTCTAAGGCTGCGGCACCCGCATGTCCTTTTGGAACAATTCCTAATCCTTCAAGCTCTAGCAAGGTTGTAATAGTAAAGCAATCATAGAGGAATGTTATATCAACATCTTGATTTGTCATACCTGCTGTCTTAAATGCTTTGTCTCCTGATTTTTGAATAGCACCATAAATTTGGTCTAAATCTTCACATGATGTTAAATACTGGTGAGAAAATCCTTGTCCCATACCATGCAAATAAACAGGGTCTCTTTTTAGTCCAAGTTCTTTAGCTTTTGCTGCTGTTGTAACAATAAATGCTGCACCACCATCCGAAATAATTGAACAATCAAATTTTGTTAGAGGAGATGCAAGAAGTCTAGCTCCCATTACATCATCCATAGTAAGATCATCTTTGTTCATTGCATTTTCTTTTAACTGTGCATGTTGTCTCATGGTAACAGCAACTGATGCTAGATGTTCCCTAGTTCCTTTACTTTCATGTAAATATCTTTGAGCCATTAGTGCATATCCGCCTGGAGTTGTAAGCCCAAATGGGTATTCAAACTCTCCATGACACATTTCTCTAATTAAAGCTATCATTCCAGTGGATGAAATTCCTGAGAGTGTGTTATCTCCTCTTACACATAAAACAACTTCAGCTTGTCCAGAATTTATTGCCATTGCTGCTGCAGCAGTCATCCATACAGCGGTTGCTCCACCTATTGCTACAGACTCAAAATATTTAGGATTAATTCCTATGTAATCTGCAAAAGTAGTACAATGCATAAATGTTTCTTCAACTAATGAGAAAGCAGTTATGATTCCGTCTACATCTGATTTGTTTAGTCCTGCATCTTCAATTGCAATCTTAGATGCTTCTGACAAGAAATGAAACGAACTTTTTCCAGGAATTTTTCCTTGCTCAGTTTCTCCTACACCAATAATACCTATTTGGTTCTTCTTGAGTAGTTCTCTTGTGTCTTCTATGTTTGGTATTTGTGTACCCATTATAACTTCTCCTTTGTTTTTTTTATTTTTTTAGGTTAACAAAATTTAATTAAATTCCAAGCTCCTTTGCTATAATTACATGCTGAATTTCTGATGTTCCTTCTGTAATTGATGATAATTTTGCATCTCGGTAATATCTTTCT
>Ga0114933_10001005_pt1 | contig 32569 bp, 22 predicted proteins | sample 4SBtaG_FD_89691 | JGI IMG/M metagenome (GOLD analysis project Ga0114933, IMG submission 89691) | Deep subsurface microbial communities from Kolumbo volcano to uncover new lineages of life (NeLLi) - 4SBTROV12_W25 metaG | ecosystem: Environmental > Aquatic > Marine > Volcanic | place: Kolumbo... | reverse complement strand
CGCCAGTCGTATTCGTCGAGCCAATATGCAACGAGCTCTTTCATGTAGTCATAGTCAATACCGCGATCCCAGCCAGTATTGCTGACGGATCCAGGCCATCGTGTTTTTTCGAGTCGGTACCGTAGATCGTCAAGCGTTTCTTGAGGTACATCGATAGTGAAGGGAGATACAGATACGGTCATTTCAAGAGAATCCAATTTGTGGTTATTCTGGCACGACGAGGTGTAAACCATGTGTCAGATATCATAGTCCACTGACCATGTTTTGCGTTTACCATGACGAGATGCATAGGCAGTATTTCTATCAGTAGAACTAAATCCAAGTTGCAGCAAATGTAGGTAGGCTGCTACTATAAAAAGAGCCGAATATAGGAAATAGGCACCCATCGAGAATTTGTTGCAGGAATAACGCGGCATGTTAACCATCTACAACACTGAAAAATCGAGCTCTAAGTCATGTGACGGTGTTTCACGCCGGAATTTTATCAAGGTTGGAGCATTAGGTGGCGCGCTGTCACTTGCTGACCTCGTAAGAGCTGATCAGCGAAATGGAAATCCGCGAAATCCAAAATCCGTGATCATGATCTATTTGGTCGGCGGCCCTCCTCATCAGGATATGTTTGATTTGAAACCTGATGCACCCGCAGAAATTGCAGGGCCATGGAAGCCGATCCATTCAAATGTCCCCGGAGTAGATGTAGGTGAACTGCTGCCGATGATGTCGCAGCGAATGGATAAATTCACTGTAATTCGTTCACTCAATGACGCTCAAGCGGGTCACGACGCAATTCAATGTTATACAGGCCGCACACATGCTCCTCCGGTTCCGGCAGGTGGTTGGCCACAGTTTGGTTCAATCGTCAACAAGCTGCAGGGCCAGGCAACGCCCGGAACGCCTGGGTTTATCAGCCTTTGCTACACTTGTACACATGGCCCGTATAATGAGCCAGGCCCGGGATTTCTTGGAGCACCATACACTGGTTTTCGCCCACTAGGCGACACTCGCCGCGATATGATCCTTAAGGGGATTACTTCCGATCGTCTGGGTAATCGCGAACAGCTATTATCAAGCCTTGATCGTTTCCGCCGGGAAGCAGATTCCACAAAACAGATGGATGGACTGGATGAATTCACCCGTCAGGCGATGGGGATACTGACAAGTTCAAGACTCGCTGAGGCACTTGATTTGTCTCAGGAATCAAAAGCAGTTCGTGAGCGGTACGGCGAAGGCGATCCAAGTGTAATGATTGACGCTAATGGTGCCCCAAGAGTTCCACAGAGTTTTCTGGCTGCTCGCAGACTAATTGAAGCTGGTGCACGTGTTGTGACCGTTAATTACAGCAAATGGGACTGGCACGGTGGAATGAACACGGAAGGTCGAGTTGATAACCGCATTTTCACTCGCGAGAAGGAGGATTTCCCGATCTTCGACAAAGCAATTACAGCTTTGATAGATGACCTCCATGAACGGGGACTTGATAAAGATACGGCTGTGTTGGTTTGGGGTGAATTTGGACGTACACCGAAGATCAGCGCCAATGTTGGCCGTGATCACTGGCCGCGTGTTGCCTGTGCATTAATGGCAGGTGGTGGCATGCGTCACGGTCAAGTGATTGGTGCAACAGACAGTCAGGCCGCAGAGCCTGCTGATCGCCCGGTTGCATTTCAGGAAGTGTTTGCAACGCTTTATCAGCACCTCGGACTTGATCCACGTACGGCAACAGTTGACGACTTGCACGGTCGCCCGCAATACCTGGTTGACCAGGGGCGTCTGCCAATCGCCGAAATGATCTAAGTAAGTCGGATCGCTGCTCGCTGGTAGTATGTCGCCTTAACCGAATTGGGGTGGCAAAATCGTTAGTCCTTCGTTTTCTCGGAATCATATACGAGCTTTCCGCCAAGGTATGTCTTTATAACCCTGGTGTCCTTCACTTTATCCAAGTCGACATTTGTGATGTCACGATCGATGATGACGAAGTCCGCGAGCTTTCCCTTTTCGATTGAGCCCTTTTGCTCTTCTTCAAATGTTAGGTAAGCATTGTTAATCGTATAAAACCGCAAAGCTTCCTGTCGCGTAATGGCCTGCTCAGGATGAAGTGAGGTTGTCATGTAGCGCGGCTGTCGCTTGAGCGTGATCCACATGCCGAGAAACGGATTATATGGATTCACACTCCGTAAACTCCCGATTCTTTGCATGTGGTCGGAACCCCCACCGATAATGACGCCGTTGTCAAACAACGTCCGATAGGGTTGGAAGTACTCGGTTCGCTTCTCGCCAAATTGCCTAAGCAGTGTCTTGCCATCCATGTACAGCCATGCAGGCTGGAGGTCAGCAACAACGCCCAAGGTTGCCATGCTTTTAATAGCCTCGGCACTCATGAAATTGCAGTGCGTGATACATGGCCGATGCTCTTTTACTTTGAAATCTGATTCATCGATCATTCGGTAGGCATCAAGCAGAGCGTGGACAGCACCATCACCCACGCTGTGGGCTGTCATTTGAAAGCCTTTTTCCAACATCAGTTTTGAAAACTGATAGAGTCGTTCCTGCTCGATATATCTCATGCCGCGATACTGCGGATCAGTGATCGAGTAAATCTCGCTTACTCCCCAGGGCTTTCTCATAAACGCACTTCCGGTGAGCATGCCACCGTCGAGGAATACCTTTACGCCGCGGAGCCACAAGTGTGGATTGTATTTATGAAGCGGGTCTGCTGCTGCCGCATCAATCCGCTTAGCGATTGCATCGGGTGCTGCTCTCGCGTTCATCGAGTAATACAGAAACACCCGGACATTGAGTGATTGAGATTCATGAAGTGTACGCCAGATATCCACCGCACCGTCACCGGCATTACGGTCGGACACAGATGTAATGCCGACACTGTTGTAGTCATGGATCAGCTTCTTGACTTGGCTTATACGTTCCTCTTGGGACGGGGATTTCGTGTTCGACTCATACTTTAAGAGTGAGCGACCACTACGTAATACACCGGTTAGTTTTCCATCGGCATCGCGTTCAACTTTATAGTTAGCACCTTCGGGGGCTTTAAAACTATCGTCGATACCCGACAATTCGAGCGCACGTGAATTCACCGCAGTGTCAGGCCCAGTCCGAAACATCACAGGATTGTTTGGAGCAACGCTGTCCATTTCATCGCGAGTAGGGAACCTCTGTTCCTTCAGTCGTGTGATAAATACCTGACTTAGGGAAATCCACTGGTCGTCCTCAAGTAATTCCGCTCGCTGTTTTATATAGGCCAGCACATCAGCGATTTCATGCATGGGAGGGACGACATGATCGTATTCATAAACGGAGGCGCCGGTGGAATGCACATGCGAATCGATGAGGCCTGGAATTACCGTAGCTCCCTTGAGATCGACTATTCGGGTGGGTTTGGTTCGGTGTAGAAGTGCTTCTTCACGTGTGCCAACGGTTAAGAACCGGTCGCCTCGCACGGCGAATGCTGTTGCCGATTCGTTCTTGCTATTCACCGTCAGTACATTCCCGTTGATGTAGACGGTATCCGCCCGTTCGAGCCCCTGAGAATACGCGTTGGTGTAACTAAGTAAGAAACACACGCTTAATAGTAGAAGTCTCATGATCAAATCCGTTACCTATTGGCGAGAAACGAGCTGTCATCCGGTTTGTCCGGAATCCAGCCTTCGGCTCTATTAGAAACTCTCGGCATACAGATTTCACTTGGCAGAAAGGAAAATATGCCAAGAGAATGAGCCAAAAGTAAGCTCCGGTGAGTCGGCAAGTAACAAAAAGTTAGCGTGATCTATACGCGATCTAGACTGCCGGTGTATCCAGCGAACTTGTCCGTTTCGACTCCGAGCCTCTGTAGAATAGTGACAAAGAGTTTTGCTAGAGGCAGTTCTTCAGCTTCAATCTTGCCTCGCCATCCCGCGTCACTAACAATGCCTGCACCGGCTTGATTATCTTCATTGCCGGAGCCGAACTTTAGATAACGGCCATTGTCAAAGCCCAGATTGTTCCCGCCTGCGGAGATGATCGGATAATTTCTCGAGAGGTGGAAACTACTGGAGGCGGAACCATGCATGGCAATCGTGTTATCCAGCATGTTTCCGGAACCATTGGGCTCAGGTGTATCCTTGAGGCGCTGGACGAATTTACCAAACTCCATAGCTTGATATCGGTTATATGTTCCGAGATTTTCCCAGCCTTTTGGTTTCTTCACCGAATGCGTCAGGCCATGAGCACCACCAAGACCAACTGCTTTGGAAAGAAGGTCATGCGGACCTTCTCCGTTTTCGCGTCCGAGTTGGAATGTAGCAACACGTGTCGAATCGCTGAGGAACGCGAGATAAATTAGCTCGTACATCGTTTGGAAGTACATGCGAGCTTCTTTGGGATCTGCGTCCAGATTCAGTTTGCTTGTGTCCACCGATGGTACCGGGGTGTCTATCCACTTCTGCGCCTTCGCCAACTTGATCTCCGTATCGCGGACAGCATCCAGATATTGTTGGAGCGTTTGTTTGTCGCGAGCAGACAGTTTGCGACCGAGGGATCGCGATTGAGAGATGAGCAAGTCGAGCGAACTCTTGCTGCGTGCGAGTCTCGCTGCTGCATCCTTGCCGCTTGTGACAAAAAGCATGTCAAATATTTGCTTGGGTCGATTCATCGCTGGAATGGGTCGTCCCTCGCGGTTGAACGATTGTGTTTGTGCACCGCGTGGGCCACCAACACCACCGTTGGTCGACATGACAAGCGATGCGTGGCGAGTAAAGTCGCCAATGTGTGCTGCATAAACCTGGTCCAGCGAAATGGAGTTCTTGTAGGCGCCATGCCCACCGGTCGCAGCACCCGTCAGGTATTGATCTGCATTTGAATGTCCGTGCACCTGTCGCACTGCCGGGTGCGAGAGGCCGGAATAGAGAGTGATGTCACTGCGAAGTGGCTCGAGAACGTCGAGGACCTTGGTTAGTTTGAAGTCCCGTTCTCCTTCACCTGGATGTGGGAACCAACTCCAGTCCTGCCATGCTGGGTCATTTTTAACTGGCAAGCCAACGCCATCGGGATGGTAAACACTAACGAAGCGGCGTGGGTTATCTTCCGAAGTCGAATCATCAGATGCAAATGTTTCGAGACGCGGTAATGCGAGTGCAATACCTGTACCTTGAAGGAATCGTCGACGATCAATGGCGTGTGATTTGCTAGACATGATTTAGGCTCGGTTTCTACTTGGAGTTAAAAATGTCGCTCTGGACGATCAAGTGAAGAAGGTCGCCGAGGCGATCTTCTTGCTGCCGCAGTTGTAATACTATTGTATTTATATCGGCATGATCACTAAAGGCTAATGATCTCCCGAGAGCATATGTTGTAAGCTTTTCTACAAGTGCACGAGCGAATTGATCCTGTCGTTCGAGCAATAAGTACCGCTTTAAGCCGGTCATGCCGTCGAGTTTCTGTTTATTAAACAATTCTGAAGTGGCATCAACGGGGCCGTTTTTGTGTGAGGTGCGAAATGCGCCTAATGCATCATAATTCTCAAAGGCGATTCCCCACGGATCAATTTTGGCATGACAAGATCTACATGCGGGATTATTACGATGGTCTTCGATTCGCTCTTTAAGTGTCATTTTCAGGATGTTGGGGTCGGTGAGATCGACCTCTGGGACGTTTGGCGGTGGCGGAGGTGGCGGATCCTGTAGTATACGTTCGAGCATCCAAATTCCACGCTTCAAAGGGTGCGAGTCGGTACCATCAGAATTCATAGCTAACATGCCGGCATTTGTTAACACACCACCACGATTGGAACCGGGCTCAATAGCAACTCGGCGAAAGTGAGGACCAAAGACATCGCTAATTCCATAATGTGAGGCAAGCCGTTCGTTAATAACAGCGTAATCGGAATGTATGAAATCCATTACGCTGCCATTTTGAGCGAGTACTTCACTGAAAAATGCCACGGGCTCGTCGTGCATCGCACTTTTAAGAAACTCATCATTGATATGGGTCTTGTTTTCCAGTTCTTCTGTACCTAGCCACTGTGCCACAAAGTTTGATGAAAAACGAATCGCTCGCGGATCTTGTAGCATACGATTGACTTGCGCGGTAAGGACTTCCGTATCATGAAGCTTTCCCTGCTCTGCAACTGCCAGTAACTCCTCATCCGGAATGCTCGACCAAAGGAAAAAGGAAAGGCGACTCGCAAGCTCCCAGTCTGTGATAGGCTTTGGCTTCTTGGAATCCTGGCTGGATTCTGTTTGAGCAATATAGAGAAAGTCAGGAGATGCTAAGACCGTGGCAAGGACTTCCTGCATGGCTTCTTCAAAGGAGGAAAAGTCTCCGCGATAGTTGTTAAAGAGCTCCGTAAACTGGTCGACTTCCTGTGTTGTTGCAGGTCGTCTCCAGGCGCGAAGCATAAATCGGCTGAGGACTTCTCTCGCGTAAACGGACTCATCGTCTTTGTTGTCGCTGTCGATGAAGATGTCATGATGACTCTGTGGGGGCCACTGCTCATAGAAAGGAGCTGTGATTTCTATGTGGTCGATGAGAATCTGCAGTGGGTCATCGCCACGATTGCCGTTCGAAACGTTGCGAATGTGAAGGAACTCATCACGGCGTGGAAATGTCGTTTCGAGTTTCCGGAACGGGTTTCTTTGGATATCGCCTAACGGCACAAAGAAATCGATGATTTGCGGACTTTCTGCAGCGGCGGTAACCGGTACATCTCGGTGGCTGATCACCTGTGCAAAATTTGCATTGTTACTAGTGTGGGCACTAAAGATTAATCGCAAGCTCGCGAAATCCTGTGGATTCATATTAGAGCGCGAAGCATGAATGCGAATCCGCATTGTACCCTCATCCGGCAGGAATCGGTCTAGGTTGAACTTGAGCTCTCTGGCATGAGGTACGGCAAGCGTAACGGGTAGCTCATCGGGCAGTTGACCCACGATGGCATCCGGATTGGGCTGGAGATTGCCGCCCCCGAAATGAATCGCTTTGCCGGATTCGCGATGTAAAAAGTGCGGTGCGTTGCGCTGCTGACGGTAGTTGTCTTCGTTCTTATTAAAGGTCTTCGAGTCTTGACCCGATGTGAGTCGATTGAAATGGTCTTGTGTAATAAGTGAATATGTCACGGGCGCGGGACGTTCACCGACAACGGTTACATGTTGCAGCGCTTTAAGGCCGATTTCCCGGCTCGTTTCAAACTGCATTGCAGACATTTGCAACAACTCAGAGCGATTCTTGAATCCATCGTCAGAAACGGTGTCGGGTGGTAATCGTTCGACCATGTCAAACCGGTAACCGAGTAAGTCTTGCAAAGCGTAGTTGTATTCGTAACGCGTCATTCGACGAAATGAGGAATGCTGTTCGGAATTCTTGCGAACCTGATATGCTTTGGCCAATTCAGCTCCGATCCAATCGACCAATAGCCCGCGATCATCGTCAGCCAGTGCATACTCCTCTTCATCAGCAGGCGGCATTTCGGAATTGCCTAGGGCGTTATAGATCTCTCTCCACTTCAAAACATCGTCACCCGTGAGCAGGTTTGCGTCGAGCTTATCTATACGCAGACGTCCTTCCGCTCGCTCAGAGCCGTGGCAAGCGAGGCAGCTTTCAGCAAGGATCGGTAAAAGTGATTTCTTGTATTCGGCAAGGTTCGCTCTTGGTGCCTGTTTGGGCTTCGCGGAATTCGCCGCATGACCTGTAAGGAAATTGGATTTCGCCTGTCCAACGGTCCGTGCTTCGGACAGGCTGACCGGATTCGTCGTGGCCTCCTGAGCATTCAGAGGTAAGGCCAATAGAAACAACAGCAATAATGAGATTCGCGACGTAATCATTAGGTAAAGAGATGTTCCATTCTTGTAATACACCGTAACCCTCGTGTTCGAGATGGATATGCCGTTGGATACGGCATCAGTTTATTTTACCACCAATATCGAATTGCTGGACCAGCAGTTTGAGATCCGGTAGGCGAACATGTCAAATGATGGTCCTAACTCAGGATTTGCTTCACGACGCGTCCATGCACATCGGTAAGTCGAAAATCCCGCCCGGCATGGCGATAAACGAGCTTTTCATGATCTAACCCCATCAGGTGCAGGATGGTGGCGTGAAAATCATGTACATGCACGGCATCACGTACAACTTTGTTGCCGATGTCATCAGTTTCTCCATGTATGACGCCACCTTTAATTCCGGCGCCTGCCATCCAGCAAGAGTAGGCGTGCGGATGGTGTGCACGACTCTTGGTGCCTTTGCCGTCCTGAGCCCAAGGAGTCCGGCCGAATTCTGTACAGAAGATCAACAAGACATCCTTAAACATTCCACGTTGCTTGAGATCCTTTATAAGAGCTGCAGTCGGTTGGTCGACTCGTTTTGCATATGTTTCGTGGGAGGCAATGTCTCGATGCGCCGCATCCCAGTTGTCACGACATGCGCCAACGGCATCTATCACTTCAACAAATCGCACACCGGCTTCGATCATGCGTCGTGCCATGATTACTTGAGAAGCATACGATGTGGGGTCCTCAGCTGATGCTCCGTATAAATCAAGCGTCGCTTTCGTTTCGCTAGATAAATCCATGATTTCCGGAGCGTCAGACTGCAGACCTTTGGCTGTTTCAAACGAGCTCATTCTGGCTCGGAGCTCATTGTCAGATTCGCGATCTTTCAGATGCTGTTGGTTGAGTGACTTCAATAACCCAAGTTCCAACGATTGCTGGTGAATCGTCGTGGATCGATCGAGGTTGGCAATTGGTGTATCACCGGGTGTGATTTGCACGCCGGCATTCTTGCCTGGCAAGAAGATTGAGTCCCAGATTTGTGGCCCTGCATATGGTCGATGTTCCGAAATGACGACATGTCCGGGCATGGAGGGATTGAACGTACCAAGACCGTAGTTCAGCCAAGAGCCAAGCGATGGCATTGCAAATCCGGTACTGCCGGTATGCAGTTGCAGCGTTGCTTCACCATGGTCGATGTGATCACAATTCATCGAGCGAATGAGAGCACACTCATGCATCTGCTCACGAATATGAGGAAATAGCTCGCTTACTTGCGTGTCGCAATGCTGATTTGGCTTGAATGCCCAGTTTGCAGCCTTCAGATAACGGTCAAAATTCTTTCGTCCAAACTCGTAACCAATAGATGTATCGTGCTCTATTGCCAGACGTGGTTTCGGATCAAATGTGTCAACGTGAGAGTAACCGCCCGACATATAAAGGACGATCACCTGTTTTGCTTTCGGTGTAAAATGCGGTTTTGGAAATTCTTTCCCAAACACTGCGGAACTGCCAGGTACTATCGCAGGAATCGATGCGGCGGCCATGGCATGGCTCATGCGCTTTAGTGCGTTTCGACGGCTGATGTTTGAGGTATAAAGTGCCACGAGATTAGTCAATAAAGAAGAATTGATTGCTAGTTAACAAGACCCCGCACAAAGCCAGATACTCTGGCGGTGGCACAGTGTCCTGACCATTGCGGATCGCTGGTGCATTTCGATAAGATTCCAGAAAGCGTTGAAGTTCATTACGCTCGGATTCTGTCGTTAGTCGCCCGTAAATCCTTCGAAAGAGCCAGTCGATACGCGCCGTGTCAGTGTCGCTGTTTTCAATTGTTAGGCTCGCCAGTTTGCTGGATTGTTTCCGGATGAATTCGGAATTCATTAAAAACAGAGCCTGCGCCGGACTTGTTGTCGATGTCCGTTCGGCCGTGCTGCTGGTAGTGTCTGGGCTGTCAAATAATCCAAGGATGGAATGGCGGAAGATTCGTTGAGTGATCAAGTACACGCTGCGATGATTATGGTCGTACTCCTTGTGAAACGGATTGTTGAGGTTGTATCTGGTCTTGTGCCAGGGATCCAATGGGTGTGCACCGGGCTGTGTTATGTCCAGGCCACCACTCGTAAACAGAATTGAATCACGGATGGACTCTGCATCAAGCCGCCGCCGCGAAAACTTCCAAAGCCATGTGTTGCCGGGGTCGCTCGTCTGAGTCGCTTCGTTTCCGTCCAAACTACTCAGTTGGTATGTTTCCGTTAGCATGATCCGCCGGTGAAGCTTCTTGAGCGACCATCCATCACTGACAAATGATTCGGCGAGCCAGTCTAGAAGTTCAGGATGAGTTGGCCGGTCTCCTTGTCGCCCAAAATTGTCGAGCGTCTTAACGATGCCCTGCCCAAAGTGCTGTGACCATATTCGATTAACCAGGACACGTGCCGTAAGCGGATGGCTGTCTTCTGTTAGCCAGTTTGCGAGTTGCAGCCTTCCGGATCCATTTGCGATCTCTACTTCATCTGCTGGTGTTATTGTGGAGAGGAAATGTCTGGGGGTGACTGGACCGTGGTTCTCAGGGTTGCCTCTCAAATGGATAGGTGAATCTGCTGCATCTCCTTCCCTGACGCTGAAAACGAATTCGTATGGTGGCTCTGTGCCAAGCTTTTCTTTTTCCTTGACGACCCAATCCAATCCATGAATCATCAACTCGCGGAATTTACCGGATCGAAAGGTGAGGTGAGATTCGCGTTCCTCTTCTAATGATGCAACTAACTCCCTGAGAGATGCGATGGCATCCGTGTCCTTGTCTGCGGCAGCTTCGAGATCGACGAGTTTTGCCATTTCCAGTTTCAGTTTGGCGTCCGTTTGTTTGAATGCTTCGAGGGTTGGCTTTAGCCATGGTCGAAAGTGATTGTTGATTTGGTACTCGTACCGAGCAATGAGATTCCAGTATTCGCTGGCTTCCTTTGTAGAGCTGTTTAGCAGGTCGTGTGGGTTGAGGTCTAGAGGTGATTTCTCGTCCGACATCCCCATCCACGGGTAGACGGTACTGTTGAATATTCCATAGATGCCGTAGTAATCCGCGGTGGGAATGGGATCGAATTTATGATCATGGCAGCGAGCACATCGGAGTGTGATTCCCATTACGCCGCGCCCGAGTGTATCAATTGTGTCTTCAATGGTCATGTGCAGGCTGTCCGCCTTTCGATTGCCGAATCTCCGACTAAGTGAAATGAATCCAGTGGCGACGTTCAGTCCTTTGGCTTCCTCTGAATCGGATGAAAGCATTGCCAGCATGTCACCGGCAATCTGTGCCTGAATGAATAACGAGTATGGCATGTCATCATTGAGAGAGTTGATGACCCAATTCCTGTATAGATAGGCCGCATGGATCGGGATATCTCCGACGTCTCCCTGTGTATCAGCGTACCTCGCGACGTCAAGCCAAAGACGTCCTTGACGCTCGCCGTAGTGTGGTGATTCCAGAAGTCGATCTACTATGCTAGCAAATGCAGTCTGTTCATCCTCTGGATCCTCGAGATAGGCAGTCACCTCCTCCACGGTTGGCGGTAGTCCTGTCAAATCGAGTGTTGCCCGACGAATAAGGGTAAGACGATCTGCACGTGGGTTGGATTTCAGTTGCAGTTTAGCCCGGGCTGCTTCTAGAAACTGATCGATAGAGTTGCTGTTCCAGTGGCTTGCCATAGCCGTCGGTGGTTCGGTGATGCGTCGTGGTACAAATGCCCAGTCAATCGCAGGGTCAAATTCAATGGCCTCTGAATCTGTTTGCCGAATTGAGTTCTCTGGGCGTGGTGGTGAGCCGGGCCAAATCGCTCCATCGTTTATCCACTGGTAAAACGCATTGATCTCTTCCCTTGTCAGATGGTCGTCATTGTCCGGTGGCATCCGTAGTTCTTTGTGTGTCTTTTGGATTGCCGCAATCAGGAGGCTATCTTCTGCTCGAAAGGGCACGATGGCAGGGCCGTGAATGCCACCAGTGATTAAGTCATCTCTGGAAAGGACTGAAAACGCACTTTCCGCATCATCATCACCACTGTGACATGCGGCGCAGCGGTCGCTGAGAATGGGCCGGATGTCTGTTTCAAAGAAACGTTCCTTCTCGGCCAGACTTGGATTTCGAGTGATCGCAGGTGTGACAAGTTTTGAGCCAGTCTTGAAATGGTCACCGATTTCCGTCGCGGATAGAGCTCGCGGGTACAACGCGATCTCGTCAAGTCGTCCCTCCCAGGGACTGTTATGAAAGTGATTGTTGCCGACAATCAAGTCGCCGTTGTTGTTGAATTGGACGTCGCCTTCGATATCAGCATGGGAGACGGCTGTTCCGTCCAGATATGCGGTCGCCTTGCTATTGTTCTCAGTTCGGGTAACTGTAATCGCTAAATGATGGAAAGTGCGTTCGTTATTGGGCTTGCTTAGTGCGGGATTCTTGACTTCAAGGCGAATCATCGCCTCTGAAGCACTCTGGATGGTAAACATGAGATTACCGTCCTGCCGCTTTCGATAAAGCCAAATCGAGTTCTTGGTAAAGTTGCTTGAGTCTGCTTTATAAAAGATGGAGTAATTTATCTTGTCATTCGGTGCACCTGCTTCATCGAGGAACCACAGTTCCAGTGTGAAAGACTCGTTTAGCAAGACTGTGATGGCTTTGTTGCTCTCATTGTTAAGGCTCGCAAAACATCGCGAGGATAACGACGACCTTGAATAAGTACCCGCCAGGCCTCCAATGCCACGACGCGGAGGCAGAGAATTAGCATGCTCAGGTGTGAGCTGTAGTTCACCAGTGACTTGGTTAGCTGAGTAGTTCCAGTACAGTGCCGGCTTGTAACTATGTACAAGCGCAGCATATTCGTTGGCACTCGCAGTGGTGCCCGTAAATAGAATCAGGAGGAAAAGAGTGTATCTCGCCATGATGGCATTATAACCTGAGCGGCATTTCGTATGAGCTGTAAGGCAGTCGGCATTAAACATGCCAAAAAATCCAGGTGCCAAAAAAACAGTTGATAACCTCGGTGAGTATGAAGAGTACAAAGCTCGAGGCGGTATAGAATAAGTGTATGGCCGAATCTCCCGAACATATCAATTCAGAAGAACAGCTTCGATCGTTGTATGCTGAGCCCTCGCAGCTATCCAGGCAAAAAGACGTGGAGGCGTTAGACGAGCATTGCCAGACAATGATCGCACATTCGCCGTTCGTGTGCATAGCTACAACAGCAGCAGATGGTTCACTGGATATCTCTCCGCGTGGAGATCCGCCGGGGTCGGTAAAGGTGCTTGATCCTTCACATCTGCTTATTCCGGACAGGGCGGGTAACAATCGGCTAGACACGCTGAGCAATCTCACAAGCAGTTCGGAAATTGCATTATTCTTTTTGGTGCCTGGGGTAACAGAGACTCTGAGAGTCAGTGGTGTGGCTCAAGTAATCCATGACGACCCTCGCTTGGATTTATGTGTCATCAACGGCAAGGTCCCACCCACTGGGATATTGGTCGAAGTGAAGCGGGCTTGTTTACAGTGTGGTAAGGCACTTAAGCGATCAGCCCTGTGGGATGGTACGTATCAAATCGACAGAACTGAATTGCCATCTTTCGGTACCATGCTTGCGGATCAAATTGGCAATGGGTTGTCGGCTAATGACTTGGACTGCTCAATAGATGACGCATACAAAAATAAGTTGTATTAGCGAATATCGACTGTCATCAATGCCGTGCGAACAGCGGCTATTCGAATTTTACTTTTTCGGGGCCGGCAAGTCTGACTAAATCGGGAAGGTCATAAACGCGAAGTGCGCCATGCACGACGGAGTCGAGTTGCCCTTGTAACTGCTGACTGCCAACGATTTCTGTCCAGCTTTTAGGGGCGCCCTTGATTGTGACGGTGGTGAAAAGGTCCGGATTCATGGCTGCTGCATGTAATGCAACGATGCCAGCCTGTCCGACACCCACAAGATGAACGTCACGGCGTTTTCCGACGGGCTTTTCATAATTGGCAACAAAGTGCCCGGCGGCTAAGGCGTCTTCGGTGCGTGGGCCAACAAGGGATTTTCCCATCAGATATGCAAGATAGAACTGTTTCCAGTTGCCAAGTACTTTATCTCTTTCACCCTGGCCGGTTTCACCCTGACCACGTAAATCAATCGTGACGACGGCGTAGTTTTCCTTGATTAGTTCTTCAATTGGACCACCTGATTCACTGTCGCCTGTTTTACCCGTGTCAGTCAGGTAAACATATGCACCATCGTGCGGCTCTTTTGGGTGAAACGTTAGCCCCGGCAGCGGGATACCTGAATCGGTGTGAAGCACCAATTTATCAATGTGGTACTCATCGAGAGAAAGTCGACCGATCTCTTCCATCTTCGGTGCCGGAAGGTCGCGTGCATTGCGAATACCGGCCAGTTTACCAATGGCACTCCGCAACGCTTCGTCACTTAGATCCGAATTAGTCTTTTGTCGCTGTGCAGCCAGAGATTTAGCGACTTCGGCATTCAGGTCGAAGACGGATCGTTCGTTTGTCAGGCTCAAAACCTGACCACTTTCAGTGCAGTTAAGCGCGGTGAATTCCTGTAAGTCGTCCTCAAAGTCGCGAATGGATACGTTTGCATCCTTCTCAAGTAACCATCGCTGCATCCAGTGCCCGATGGTTGCTAGACTTTGAGGCTTAACACCATGGCTACCCTCCACTTCCACCATGTCCACTTGATGTGGATAACCGAGGACTCCGTACACTCTTTTAGCCTGGCGATAGTTTTCCCAGGCGCCTTTGATATCGAAGTAGTCGCCTGTGGTGGATGTAATCAAGGTGGGACGCGGAGCTCGCATGATTACATAATCCGGATGATCCATTCCGAATGCGATCTGGCCGAATATGTTCTGCTCGGAGTCCTGAGGTCCACGTGTTTCAATCAGATGGCGAAATGTCGTTAGATAACATGCCGGTGCAGCGCACGTAACACGCGGATCCAGTGCCATGATATAGCTCGTCAGGGTTCCGCCACCACTGCAGCCTGTGTAGCCAACTTTGGATGTGTCGATGTCATCGCGTGTGTGTACATAGTCTATGGCCCGCATTGCGTCCCAGATGCGATAGGTTGCGGTGTTTCTTCCGACTAAGATTGAGCTCGTGCCGATCAAAAAGTGCTCTGTCGTTGTACCGCTGAACAGTGGTTCGACTTCGGGCGTGACAACTTGCGACCGCTCCCCCTGCCCGATCGGATCAAATACAAATGCCGCAATTCCGAGAGTTGCCATACGGATTCCGAATCGCTGGTTGTAGTCTGCCAGTTTTGCAGTGCGGCTGTGTCCACTCGAAACAACTACGACTGGAAATGGACCGTCACCGTGCGGGACGTACATGTTTCCCGTGACATGGTGATTCGGCTGGCTCTCGAAAATCACGTTTTCAATCGTGTATTCTTTGAGCTCAGTACGTTTTACGATTTCAGCATTTAGTGGAGTACGTTCTGGAAAACCACCCAGAGCCGTAACAAATCGTTGACGTAGCGTCCCTTGGTAGGCGGTGATCGCCTCAGTAGTTGTTAGCGAAGCGAGTGTCTCGTCCCGAGCATTCAGGAGTTCGTATGCCTGAGATTGAAGATGTTGATAGTAATTCGCGTTTTGCTGTTGCTCTTCACTTAATACACTTAGATCCTGTCCATAACTGGTAGTGGAAAGACTCAATAAAAGGACAGTGATTCGTAGGATGTGATTGACCATTGGTTTGGGCGTTCTATTTGAAGTGGTTTTGCAACAGGAATGAAAAGCCATGGCCCGATCAATAGCTTGATATCGAATATTGATGGGTGGCTGTAAGTGCGAATGCTATTGCATGTAAAATGATGTTCGTGCTTGGTAATTAACGAGCGTCTGCGAGACTCGCTAGCATGGGAATGAGTTTTTTGGTGTTAGCAGATTCTACTATGAAAATGTGTCCATCGCGAATTGCCCGGTCGCTTCGCATTCACAGCGTCCTGCGGTTGCTTTAACGATTGTTGCACCATTCCCGGTGGCTTGGCCAAGGTTTAGCATCGCTCGCTATATTCGTTATGATGGCGGGATGGTTGCCATGGTAATAACCCGAAGAATAGAGGAACCGACATGAAATCGATGGCATTACTCACGCTCTTACTTTCACCGCTAGTACTATCCGCTCAGGAAAAGCCGGAGCTGTTTAATCGACCGGTCGCGGAGTCAAATCCGCTGCGAGCCGAGCAGGCACGCGAACTGGATGAGTACATAAAGCTAATCTCCAAAGACAAGAGTATTCTCAAAGCTGTGTTTGCTCCAGATTATTCCAGCACCTCAGCATTTGAAAAGTCGGCCGAACCGTATCGTAAAGCGTTCTGTGATTCCATTGGTTATCCCCCGCCAGGAAACCGCCCGGCTGAAGGCCTCTCGCTGAAAGGAATAGGCGAAGATTCGATCGCTGTCTATTACCGAGCCATGATCCCCATCCTTCCGGGAGTGCACTCTGAAGGCATTTACATTGTTCCGAAAACGGTACAGGGCAAAGCACCCTTGGTGATTTCGATGCATGGCGGCGGTGGCAGCCCGGAAGTTGCGTTATTTAATGGAGGTTCAAACTACAACGATATGGTGCGTGGAGCCGCTAAACGTGGCTATGTTGTCTATGCTCCACAGCATCTGTTCCGTGCAGAAGGCTTTCCGAACGACATTCGTCGTCGTATTGATGACCGTATGCGACTTATCGGCACGAGTATTACCGCCGTTGAAATCGCTAAGATTACATACGCTATTGATGAGTTAGTAAAGCGTCCGGAAGTTGACGCTGAGCGTATAGCGATGGTCGGCCTGTCTTATGGTGGATTCTATGCACAGGTGACACCGGCGATTGATACTCGGATTAAGGTCTCGGTATCCAGTTGCTATTTTGGCGTTCAGGAATACCGCTACGAGCGTGACGAGCTATCGGTGCCAACAGACTTTCGCTTTCCAAGTCGCTTCACATTATTTGATGATGCAGACAAGGTCGCCTTGATTGCTCCGAGAGCTCACCAAATTCAGGCCGGTGCTGGTGACAATGACTCTCATCGAGCAAAAGGTGCTGAGATTGCCCCGCGAGCAGCAGCTTTTTATGAAAAGCTAAAGCTCGGTGATCGATTTGAACACGTTATCTTCGACGGCGGACATGAGTTTAACGATGAGTCAGCATGGCGATTCGTCGAGAAGCATCTGTGATAAGAATCGAAGCTGTCCGGCAATTCAAATGTGACACACTCGGGTGACGCACATTGATGTGTTACCCGTCTCATCATGCAGCGTTAGTTATGCGTCGGGCTTTCGGAGCATCTTGTCCATTTTTCGACCTCGTGCTAATTCATCGATGAGTTTGTCCATGTATCGACTCTTTCGAGTAAGTGGATTCTCGATCTCTTCGACTCGAATGCCGCAGACGACACCTTTTATTAGCTCTGCATTTGGGTTCAGTGTTGCTTTGTCGAAAAATTGCTTATAGGTCGACTTGTCCTTCAAGTGTTTCTGAATCTGCCTTTTTGTGAAGCCGGTGAGCCACTTAATAATCTCGATTAGCTCATCTTCAGTACGCCCTTTTTTGAGGACTTTATTGACATAATGCGGGTAGATTTCCGCCAATGTTAGATTGGCGATTCGTTCGTCTCGTTTACTTTCAGTGCTTATGATTCGGTTCTTTGAAGATGGCATCCTGGCGAATGCGTGTAACTGGTTTAGCTTCTATTATTATGCCACAAAACTCCGATGCTTTTGACAGCCGCAGAGGACACGAGCGGCGCTGGTAAGCCCTGCGGTTGCGCATCGTGTCTAGCTTGCCGGCGGTTGTGTGCGGTTCTGCCCTGCGGGTTCGGCTGCGCCGAGCCCCGCGGTTGCGTATGGTGTCTAGCGAAGCGTAGCTATTGGATGTGGACAATTCGTCTTGTTGGCTTCGAGCTGCTAACCGATAATAGCTCTGAAGAGTACATTCAACCCGTCGATCAAACGCCTGAGAATACCTGAGATGTCGCACGCAAATTCCGAATCCCGTCGTAATTTTCTCGGCATTGGTGTGGCTGGCGGATTGTCATTGCTAAACAACTCCATCGCACGGGCCGCACTGGAAGGCCAACACCGTGATCGTCTTGGCCGAGCGAAGAATGTTTTGGTGATCCTCGAACAAGGTGGTATGTCCCATACGGATACCTGGGACCCCAAACCAGATACCGTTGTACAACAGCTTAGCCCTTTTAAACCAATTTCGACCACCGTTCCCGGGATGAGATTTACGGAACTGCTGACTCACACTTCTAAGGTTGCGGACAAACTAAGCGTGATTCGATCGATGCACCACACGACGGGTGTGACGAATGGGCATCCTAAGGGGACACAATACACACTCTCCGGTCACGTGCCAGGTGGCGCGCTTGAAATGCCGGACATTGGCTCGGTGGTGGCTCATCGAATCGGATCAAATTGTAATTATCTGCCTGCATACATAATGGCTCCGGGTAATTCTGAACAGGCTAAGGAATCCAGGCTCGGTTTTATGCCCTTCGATGCCAAAGTCTTCAAAACCGGTGGTCGCGATCTCTCGTTGGCGGACTGGAAAGTGCCGGGGCTCGGCTTAAATAAGGCGATTGGTGAATCGCGGTTTCTGAAGCGACTGGACTTGCTTTCCAACCTGGACGTTGGCCTGCCCAATAATCGCAGCAATGAGGCTGCAGGGTGGGTCAAAGCTATTGAACAGGCAGAAGAAGGTTTACTCAACCCCAAGACTAAGACGGCATTTGACTTGGAACGAGAGCCGGACAAGCTCCGGGATGCTTACGGTCGCGGACATCGTGGACAGTGCTATCTATTGGGGCGTCGATTGATAGAACAGGATGTGCGATTTGTCACGATCGACGTGCGAGAGCCACTTACGGACAAAACGCCTGGTGGTACGAACCTAAACTGGGATCACCACGACTTTATATATGCGAAAGGGACGTGCAATCTCCCGGGTGCTGGCGGTGGTGGCCGAGGCCGCTACGGTATTGGTACCTGGTGGATGATGGGTAGTGTCGACCAGGCTTTTGCAGCGCTTATAAATGATATGGACGATCGTGGATTACTAGAGGACACGCTTGTCTGTTTTGTAACGGAATTTGGGCGAACTCCCAAATTAAATAAGGCACAGGGGCGCGATCATTGGAGTAATGCGTACAGTATTGTCATGGCAGGTGCTGGAGTGCCGGGAGGTCAGGTGATAGGTGCCTCGGATCAGCAAGGTGCCTATGTGACAGAACGCCCGTATACCCCGGACGATTATGCAGCGACAGTCTATCGCAAACTTGGATTGAATCTGGAAAAGACACTACGCGCTCCCGATGGCCGTCCCATCTTACTCGCCGCCAACGGGACACCGATTAAGGAAGTGTTTTAGCGGCCTGCGTATACGTTGCAGCCATTCCCCCCCGAACTCTGCCGCCCCGTGGGCGAGGCTAGATTGCGGGCGAATTTGTAGGAGCCCTGCGGGTTCGGCTTTGCCGAGCCCCGCGGTTGCACATGGTGTCTAACGGTGCATTTTCTGTTTTGAAGCCTTTGTAACAAGAAACCGCATACGTTCTCGGGAGACACTGAAACGATTACAAGATTGGTTCGATTGCATCTCACGCGAAATAGAAAAGGCTGGCTGGCCATGACTATAACCTGGAAAAAGCCGAGATAGTTGGTGTTGCCCGGGCGGCCAATACTGTGCGGTGCTATCGAGAGCAGCCATGGGTTATAATACAGAAGCTGGTGCATGTCTGGCATGATCGGATGCTCAGGTTCGAAGAGTCCCGCGGTCTGGCTACATACGAGAGTGCCTTGAGGCATTAGAAATACGAGAGCGTCCAGAGTATCGCTGGCAAAACGATGCGGCATTGCGACTTGACTAACCACAAGGAAAGTTTTGCATAATTCAGCGAAGCTGTTAAGCGTACCACTTATTGTGAACGCCTCGTGCGAGGGGCATTAAGAAATCATAATCCGCACATGCATCACCAGCTCTAGGAAAACTAGGGTAAAAACAAGACGAAGAAAGTGTTAATCAGGACTAGGGTTACGGAAAGCGAGACAATTGGCGTGACAATGCCTATTCCACTCCAGCTTTTGCAGACGGGTCAAGCTGCGCGTGTTGATCATCTGACAGGCGACAACGAGGTTGTGAAGCGATTGGAAGAAATGGGATTGCGGGAGGGGACGGATGTTGAAATGGTACAATCGGGCAGCCCCTGTATTATTCGGCTTGGAGATGTCAAACTGTGTTTTCGCGAGACGGAATTAATCCATGTCATGGTTTGCCCGAGAGAGACAACATGAAAACATTGGCGGATTTGCACGTGACCGATCAGGCCACGGTGGCCGAGATCGATGGACAGGATGAAATTGCCTTGCGATTGTTGGAAATGGGACTGACACCCGGGACCCCGGTAGCACTCATTGGGTTGGCGCCGCTAGGAGATCCATTGGAATTTGAAGTCCGTGGTTACCGTTTGAGTCTGCGAAAGACCGAAGCTTCACGCGTTATTATTGATACGAACTGATTACTGATGCCTGCCAGTCTTGTCCCTAACTCACCCACCATTGCCCTGATCGGTAATCCCAATACAGGTAAATCAACGTTGTTTAGCGCGCTGGCTGGAATTCCTCAGCGAGTTGGTAATTATCCCGGCGTGACCGTGGAGAAAAAAGTCGGCCGATGGCAACTCGGTCACCAATCGTGCCAATTGATTGACCTCCCTGGTACCTACAGTTTGGCCCCACGTTCTCCCGATGAAATGGTGGCAGTCGATGTGTTGCTGGGACGGCAGGAAGATACGCCCCGAGTCGATGCAGTCATTTGTATTGTCGATGCCAGTAATTTGCAGCGCAACCTATACTTGGTTAGCCAGGTGCTGGAGATGAGATTACCCACAGTCGTGGCCTTGAATATGGTGGACGTGGCCGAGCAGAAACAGATTCGGATTGATGTGGAGCAATTACAACAACGGCTCCAAGTGCCGGTCGTTACGATCCAAGCCAATCGAAAAAAAGGTGTTCAGTCGTTAGCCGATACGGTAGGCCAGGTGTTGGAAAACCCGCCTGCAGTGCCGGAGGAATTGTTTCCGGAATCCTTTCAGCAGGAACGCGGATTGCTGTTGAAGATGCTCCAAGCACATTCGGAGACTACCTTTCATGGCTTCATGGCCACACGCCTGTTGTTAGATTCCACCAATTACCTAGGTGAAGCCGGGGTCGTGGAAATGACCTCGGAAATGGAAAAAGCTCTGGCCGAGTCACGGAGTCGGTTGTCAGAAGCCGGTGATCCGGTGCCAGGGGTAGAAGCGGTCGCTCGGTATAGCTGGGTAGGTCGTGTTTTGGAGGGTGTGGTCCAGTATCCCGTGCAACGGCGGAAGACATTCTCCGACAGGTTGGACCGGTTCCTGACTCATCGCGTGGCGGGGAGCGTGGTTTTCGTGATGCTGATGTTGCTGGTGTTCCAGGCTATTTTCAGCTGGGCAATTCCGCTGATGGATTATTTTGATGCCGGTGTGGGATGGGTCGCAGGTCACGCCGATGGCTGGATGGCAAACGGGGCGCTCAAATCGTTGTTGATTGATGGTGTGATTGCTGGGGTAGGCGGTGTCTTGATTTTCCTGCCCCAGATTTTCATCCTGTTCTTTTTCGTGGCGATTCTGGAGGACTGTGGTTACATGGCTCGCGCTGCTTACCTGATGGATCGCCTGATGTCGCGAGTTGGGTTGAGTGGCAAATCGTTTATTCCCCTACTGTCCTCCTTTGCTTGCGCTATCCCCGGTATCATGGCGACACGGGTAATCGAGAATCGTCAGGACCGATTCGCTACGATCATGGTGGCTCCGTTGATGAGTTGCAGTGCTCGGTTGCCAGTTTACGTGCTTCTCATCGCGGCCATGATCCCGTCCCGGGAATTCCTGGGTGGCTGGGTCAGCTTGGCTGGCCTGATTATGTTCAGCATGTATATGCTGGGCATGGTCGTGGCAGTATTGGTTGCCCTGGTATTGAAAAAGACACTGCTTAAAGGTGAGACTCCACCTTTCGTGATGGAATTACCAGGCTACAAGTTACCGTCCTGCCGACTGGTGCTGGGACGCATGCTTGATCGAGGATGGGCTTTCATGCGCCGCGCCGGCACATTGATTTTTGCCGTCACGATCCTCATCTGGGCAGCGGGCTATTTTCCGCATAACGTACAAACGGAACAGCAGGTTCGAAAGCAGTACGCGAATCGATTGCAATTCCTTGAAGCGAAAGCGGGTGGGACGGATGAAGTAAACCGGAATGCGGTCAAGCAATTGGTTGCCCTGAAGGCCGAGATCGGCCAGAAAGTCGCCGGGGCTTACCTGCAAGAGAGCATTCTGGGACACATGGGAATTGCCGTGGAGCCGCTGGTGCGACCGCTGGGCTGGGACTGGCGTATCGGTTGTGCAGCGATCGCTTCGTTTCCTGCACGCGAAGTTGTGGTCGGTACCCTTGGTGTGATTTACAATCTGGGGGATGAGACGGATGCCGAGTCGACCCAGTTGCGGGATAAAATTCGGCAGGCTCGTTGGGACGATCATCCGGAGAAACCTGTTTACACGATCCCCGTGGCTCTATCTCTGATGGTGTTCTTTGCACTTTGTGCGCAATGCGGGGCTACGTTGGTTACGATAGGGCGTGAGACGAACAGTTGGCAATGGCCACTGTTTGCATTCACCTATATGACCGGGCTGGCCTACGTCGGCGCGTTCTTCACCTATCAGCTTGGTTCTTTGTTTTTCTCTTGATGGAAGCGCATGCAAGACTTCTGGCAAACCATTGTGGCGATCGGGATTACGGTGCTGGCTGGCGGCTATGTTACCCGATACCTGTGCCGTAGTATCTTGGGGGGGAAGTCCGGTTGCGGAAGCTGTTCAACTGGGTGTGAGTCCGCGGACTCGAGTCAGGGAAGCGTCAAGGCCTTCGTGGCGGTGGAACAGCTGGATCAACAGGCCTCTAAGTAGGGGAAGCAAGAATACGGGCGAATTTGCAGGAGCCCTGCGGGTTCGGCTGCGCCGAGTCCCGCGGTTGCGTTTGGTGTCTGTTTGCGGTAGTTGTGTTCCCATTATCTTCCGGCTTCTTCGGCTAACGCACTGCCTAGAGAGTCTGTGTACTAACGCATTTCACCGTTATGAAAATAGAAGGGAAAAGTACCGACGCTAGTGAATCCGATTCGCTCATATATCGACCGGCCCATTTCAGAGGCTTGGAGTATTGCTGTTTCATAACCGTGTGAGGCTATTTGGGCTATAGATTCTCGGGTCACAAATGTCCCCAGCCCTTTACCTCGGCACTCTGGACGCGCGGAAATGTTGTAAACACCTACAATGCCCTGCCTGACTAGCAATGTGGAAGTAGCAACAGGCTGATCCTGATGATAGGCAATGAAGTAATGATATTTTTCATCGGAATGTGGGTTGCATGGCCCACCGCTGGCAGGTCCGATGCGATCGATGAATTCTCTGGGAAGTTCGTAACCCACGGACATCGTGTCGACCCACTCATCATGCTGATCACCGTGGACTTCTTTTAACGTAAAACTATCCGGTGCCTCACCGCCAGCCATCGTTGCAATTTCCATTGCCATGGCGTGCATGATTTCGGTGTCCAGGTAGCCAGCCTGTTTAAGGTATACATCCAATTCAGCCGTTGGCGTTTGCAACAGGCAAAGAGCCGTCGGAAAGCTTGCTAGTGCCCGCTCGCTAGCTAGTTTCTCAACAAGTAAATGATTTGTCGGTTCACGAATGATCACAATGTTTGCAATGGGATGGGATAGAGCAGTAGCGATCTGAAAAAAGTCATCATTGCATTCTGTATCGCTTCCACTCAAGAGGCAGCGAAAAAACTCATCTAGTCCAGATGTGATGAAATCAGCCGGATCGTCTGGCAAGCCTTTAAATTTCAACAACGCGCTCTCCTCAATGCATGTACATCTTCGATGAAGTCTGGGTTATACCAAGTCCTCTATTCGGATTCTATGTTTGGCATGTTGCTAAACCCACAGTGACTCGAGAAGAATTGCAGTTGGTCATGGGGCATGTGGTAAATTAGGATATACGAATCAGATTAACATTTGCCTCCCCCTCCCCGCCCGCCAACATACAAATCATGACAAAAGCTGGATCAACAAGACGGGACTTCCTTCGCGTTGGGGCACTTACACCGCTTGGGGTGTCACTGAGTCAGGCACTTGCTGGCGACGCACATGCAGAATCATCTCGTCGTCCAAAGAGTTGTATTTTATTGTGGATGTTAGGCGGCCCAAGCCATATTGATATGTATGACTTGAAGCCGGATGCTCCGGCAGAGATTCGAGGTGAGCTGAATCCCATTCAATCGAAGTTGCCTGGGGTGAGCTTGGGAGAGCTCATGCCAAATATGGCGAAGTGCAACGACAAGTTCAGCTTGATCCGCTCGATGGTTTCATACTCTGCCAGTCACGGCAAAGGTGATCACCATTTACTGAGTGGTCGAAAATACACGCAGGATTTCTATCCCCCCAGTTTTGGTTCTGTAATGTCATGGCAATCCGAGTCACGAGATCGTGGCGAAGTGCCTTCGTATGTCCAAGTCGGTGCAATGAATAGCACCAGTTTCGGCAAGCAAGCACAGGCCGGAGCACTAGGACATAAATATGATCCGTTCTTGGTAGAGAAAGATCCGAATTCCACCAGTTTTGCCGTGGACGCTTTTGCGCGGAATGACTCTGTCGGGATTGAACGCTTCGCTGATCGTAAGTCACTCTTAGGCCGCATCGACAAGTTTCAATCGGAAACTGAGGAAAAGATGCGGTTTGCAAGAACACACGACGCGTTTAATGAGAAGGCATTCGAATTACTCACGTCGAATAAGGCAAAGCGGGCGTTTGATTTGTCTAAGGAAGATGATGCGACTCGCGATCTCTACGGACGAAATCGCGTGGGCCAGGGATTGCTCCTTGCCCGACGACTTGTTGAATCAGGCGTGAGGTTTGTGACCGTCAAAGGTTATGTACGGTATGGATGGGACCATCATCCGGAAGTGTTTCCTCGTTTGCGTACAGAAGTGCCTCCTTATGATCAAGGATATGCGGCATTGCTCAACGACCTCGATGAGCGTGGCATGCTTGACGACACACTTGTGATCACCGCGGGTGAATTTGGCCGCACGCCGCGGCTAAACACCGATGCACGCGGGCCGGGCAGAGATCATTGGTCTCAGGCCTTCAGCCTTACGATGGGTGGCGGTGGAATAAAAACAGGAATAGTGCTGGGTGCGACGGATAAGCATGCTGCAGAGGTAACCGAACGACCAGTATCCGTTGAAGACTACGCTGCCACCGTATATCACAGTCTCGGCATGCAGCCTAAGAAGGTCTATCACACCTTAGACGGTCGTCCCACAGAGAGCCTACCGGAAGGACGCGTGATTTCTGAATTAGTCTAATCGGTTAGTCTCGTTGGCGATGAAGTTTGTCAGTCATCGCGCGTGTTCAACGAGTCGTGCGATCAGATCGATGCGTCAAGCGTTTTTGGCAAACGGTACCACCCTAATCTTGAATCTCCGTTTGCATGCCGTAGCTTTCGTTCAGGCACGAACACTCCAGCACTATCACGAGTCCTCATCGTGACGAACGTTGTATTTGGCGAATGGTCTCCTTGTCATTTAGGGGTAATGCGAAACTGGCAAAGGGTCGATAACCTCGCCTGATTTATGCAGATAACTCGGCGGCATTTGGGTAAAATCAACCCGTATTTACTCGTCAGGACTCCGGATTAAATCAATGAAATCGTAATGAGGTTTAAGTAAACAGTGAGGAATGCCCCCTATTTATGTAGTTTCGTGTACCTCGTGCTTGCGGCAAGTCTTCAGGCAGAGAAATTGAATCCAAACGTATTCCCGGCGGATTGGGAATGGAGATCTGTTAATGATGAGATGGTAACAACTGAGGGAAAATGGATCGATGATCGTTTTCGCTTTGCGGATGCGGCACACAAGTACACGACCGAAGATGGTGCTTGTTTGCGATGGCGTTTTGTTGGCACATCCGTTGCAGTGCGGCTTGCCGGCCAAAACACGTCATCGTATCCGGGGACGGGACTTCCAAGTCATGGAAAGCTCACACTATATATAGATGGCGAATTAACAAACGAAGTATACCCAGCTCAGCATGGACGTGAGGTAGTTGCGGCAAATAATCTCTCGGCGGGCCCGCATGAATTGAAACTCGTCCACTCTGCGATCGGCGACGCTGCTGGAGTGCGCATCGAAGGCCTTATTGCTTCCCCTAAACCGATCGGTCTGTTCTTCATTTCGGTTACCGGCGAGTTGCAGGAATACATGAATGATGCCCGTTTTGTTGTCAGTCAAAACGGCGAGATGGTGCGATCAACGATTGGAAGAAATTGGCTTACTGGAAGTGCTCATTTGTGTCTTCCGGCAGGAAATATATATGACGTGCAAATAAAAGCTTCTGGATGGACTGCCGAAACAGCGCGGACTCCACGGATTGTCGCAGCGGTAACAAATGAATCACCACCAGTTTATCTAAGGCGAACGCCAAACACTTCCGTGTATCGCTTTCGTTATCCGCGGCTTAATGATCAGGCGATACGACGCGGCGGCGAGTCGTTTAATGCACGCTTTCTTGGCTTCGATACTGAGATAAAGGAAGTCCGGATTCGGCGGCAGCGAGGAGATGCCATTTTCACTCGTGTGTTGACGTTTACTGAGGATCCCGAAAAGGCGTTCTATTATGACAGACAGATAAACATCAATCTCCCGGCTGAGACCCCGTTAGGTGTCTATGACTTGGAGATCGACATCGTGGGAGGGCGACGCACAAGTACGTGCCGTTCTCCAGCGAGTGTGGTGGTTGTCAATGAATACCCGGAAGATCCGAAAGTTATTACATTTGGGCATCTGGATACCTCTGGTCAGTTTCAAGCGGAGTACTTGCAGCGACTTGCATCGATGGCAAATATTATTGGTGCGGATATAGTCCTTGCAAGTAATTGCGTGAACGCCGCATATGTTTCAGGTGCGCTGAGCAACTTGCAGATGCCATACTTGGTGAATTTCGGTAACCATCAGGTGTATGGCCATCACAGATGGTACGGATCAGATTTGGGTGGGGTGACGATTGGGCCTGACATCTTCGTACTCAATTACGGATTGCCGTGGCATGAGCCCATTGAGCCTGTAATCGCGGCGCTTGAAAAGAATCGCTCGAAAGCGATTAAGATCATCAATGCGTTTGAAAACAACGCACCGGATGTTGTTCTTGACGAGTTTGACATCGCGATGATCCATGATGCTCACGGCCCCGGTGACAAGTTAATTCAAATGGGGAATACCCCAACTCAACGAGTCGGTAAGGCCAATTCGGTAAGCTTTCGTGTTGTTCAATTCGAAGACGGGAAAGTGGCATCAGCTACGTATGCAGGCCATGAAACGGCGCCGATTCCTTTTGAGCGAGACGAGTTGTGTCCATTGCGTATCGAGGCCATAAAACCAACTGAAGTACGAGTGATTAATGAATACCGTCAGACTTTTGGTAAAGGACGAGTTTCATTTGTTGTGCCGAATGGTCGGTACTTACCGATGGCCGGTCAAATTATCTCTGTAAGCGTTAGTGATAATAAGAAACTGGCCGAGGTGATTGTCGAGACTGATATACCGGCTTCCAGTCAGACCACAATTACCTTGTTGCCTCAGTAAAGGTGTTTTGACCATAGACAATTCATAGCCTAACGGTTCGTGCGAGACTTTCGATGGCTCGTCCAAAATGGCTGTAAGCTGCGACGACGGAGCATAGTGTACGGCAATTCCGTGAGGCTCAACGGTTTATTGCTTTCTAGACTGCGGAACGAACGACATGGGAGTGTCTCCTGAATTCAATTAAGATATTTGTTGACCCCTGGCCAACACGTGTCTGGGCTTGCCCTTTCTTGAATCATCAAATTCAGAGTGGAAGAAGTGACTGGTTTGCTCCACAACTCTAATCAAGCGACCTTGATTGCTGACGTCTCGGTCTCTTCAGTTGCTTGGTTGTTGATATCCTTTCTTAGTACTACTGTGCTTGCCCAAGAAGTCCCCGCAGATGGTCATTTATCTCCATCCATACAGTCCGTCCTCACAAATCGCTGCGTAGAATGTCATCAAGGTGAGTCACCAGAGGCTGGTATTGACCTGTCTGAAAACAATCACGACCTGAAACAAATTCAGCATACCGAATTGCTCGCTAAAATTTATTCGGTCGTAAAACGCGGGAAAATGCCACCTAGTGATGCTGAGCCTTTACTGGCCAAGCAAAGGTCAGAGCTGTTATCTGATTTATTACTTGAGTTTGAACGCCGTGCTGTAGCATCCCCATCCAAGGTCGAACTTGCTCGTCGTCTAACAAATATCGAGTATCAAAACACGCTGAGTGATTTGCTTGGGTTCGATGTGAATATCATCGAACTCCTTCCCAAAGATCCGGTGGCACCCTATCAATTCAACAATACCGCTGAATTCATGCGGATCGGACCTGAACAGATAGACCGTTATCTAAAAGTTGCTCGAAAAGTGATGGCTAGCGCTATCGTTGATCCGGAACTTCCTGAAGTGCACAAGACGCGAACGGAATGGCAACCGCATGGTGCCAACAGCGGATTAGGTGCAGATGAAGTCGGGATTTGGGGCAATCGTCGAAATACTCCTGCAACAGGAATGGGATTGCGAGGCTTTCCGCAATCAGGTGAATTCGTGATCCGAATACAGGCCTCCGCGATCCTGCCCTCTGGGGTGAAAGAGATTCCGCTGCGATTGGTAATGGGCTACACATTAAATGTGAATAGTTCTACACAGCGCGTACGACCGGTCGGCACGATTACATTAACAAACACGCTCGATGAACCTCAGGTATATGAATTCCGTGGACGCATCGAAAACTTTCCGGCTGAGCCGGGTCGAGTCGTCAATGGTCAACGTCGCCCAGACTCCATCACACTTACATTTCAAAACCTCTATGACGATGGGACCCTAAACGATGACCCAGCATTTTTGAGCCCGCGCAATGTCGCCATGCCTCGAGTGGTCATCAACTGGGCAGAATTTGAATCACCAATCGTCGATGTATGGCCACCTGAATATCACACTCGGATTCTGTTCGCGTCACCGTTGAGAAAATCGGATCCCGAAGCCTATGTCCGCCAGGTCTTACAGCGGTTTATGACGAGGGCATTCAGGCGTCCCGTCACTGACAGTGAGATAGAACGTTTTACTCAGATTTATGAGATTGTCAGATCTCAATTGCCATCATTTGAGGCAGCAATGCGTGAAACACTTGCGATGGTTCTTGTAGCGCCCCAATTTCTTTATGTGTCGCGGCCGGTCGCTGGCACCAATAGAGATTTTGAAATGGCTTCTCGCTTATCATATTTTCTCTGGGGATCGATGCCCGATGAGCAGCTTGTATCGCAGGCCCTGGAGTCTGCACTAGACGATGATGTGGAGATTGAATCGCAAGTCTTGAGGATGCTAACAGATCCACGAGTAGAGCAATCTTTCCGAAATCTCACCATTCAATGGCTGAGCCTTCAGAAACTATCGACAGTCCCAATTAATCGAGATCTGTTTCCTCGGTTTCTCTACTATGTTGCTAGGGGAGAACGCGCGGGGACTGAAGTGCCGTACAGGCCGACGATCCGCGATTACATGGTGGATGAATCGGTCGCGTTTGTACAAGAGCTGATACGAAGTAACGAAAGCGTATTGAGTATCGTAGATTCGCAGTTTGCAATGCTGAATCAACCGCTGAGCGTGCATTATGGCGTGCCAGGTATACAGGGCCATGAGTTGCGGCGTGTGCAATTGCCCGTAGAAAGTCATCTTGGTGGATTACTGAGCCAAGGTTCTGTTCTTATCGCCAACAGTACGGGGTCTGCACCACATCCAATTTATCGTGCAGTATGGCTGCGCGAGGCAATTTTGGGTGATGAGGTTCCCGCGCCGCCGGCAGATGTTCCTGCTCTTTCAGATACTGCCGGCGAGTCCGCTGATGCCGCACTGAATATCGGTCACTTGTTGCAATTACATAGAAAAAAGGAAAGTTGTCGTAGCTGCCACGCAAACTTGGATCCATGGGGAATTCCTTTCGAACAGTACAATTCAATCGGTCGGTTTCAGCCGATGGTTCCCAAAGAAGGGCTGCGTGTTGCAATGTATAGTACAAGAACGCACGGAGATTGGGCTGGATATACGGAATATCTAAAGACGATTAACACGGAGTCCGTTTCAGCCGCCACGGTTTTGCCAAACGGAGCCGAGATTAATGGACTTGAGCAGTTAAAGAAACACCTAGTCGAACAGCATTCAGACTTAATCGCTGAAAATGTAATTAGAAAATTGTTAAGCTACGGCTTGGGTCGTAAATTAGACTGGCGCGATACGGTGCAAATTGAACAATTGGTTAAGTCAGCTCGCGATTGTAATTATCGAATGCGGGATATCATCGTGTTGATCTGTCAGAGTAGGATGTTTAGGGACGTGGAAGGTCGTGCAGAGGAATGAAAATAGCAGATGAGTAAATCATGGCATTTAGACCGTCGGGAATTGCTTAAAGGCAGTGGCATTGCGCTTGCACTACCGCTGTTGCAAGGTATGACACACGCCAATGCACAGGACGCTCCGAAAAGGATGTTGGTGAGCTATTTCGCCTACGGCGCATACATGCCTAACGGATCGGCTGGCTTGCCAGCCAGCGATGCTGGACATCATCCCTGGAGTTGGTGGCCATGTAAGGAAGCCGGTGAGCTTTCCTTTAACCAATCAAGCGCTCCGTTTGAGCCGTTTAAAAACGAAGTGACTTACCTTCAGGGACTCGACCATAAAGGTGGCTGGTCCTTAGGAGGACATAGCTCTGGCGACGTCTTCGGGACCGGTGCGGATATGACCGGTCAGGAGAAGACCAACAATATATCGGTCGATCAGGTTGCGGCCAACACGCACGGTCATAAGACACGCTACGGCTCTCTGGTGTTAGGGACGGAAGGTGGTACAGGGTCGTACGGTCGCAGTAAAACACTATCGCATCGCGGCGCGGGGCAACCAATCCCATCACTCAACAAGCCACAGGAAATCTTTAACCATCTATTTAATCCCTACGATGGCAAAGGCGTGGAGAATGTCCGCGCCGGACTAAAGCGACAGGCCAGCATTCTGGATCTGTTGTTAGAGAATAGTCGTAGTTTCAAGAATAGGCTCGGATCAGAGGATCAAAACAAGGTCAACGAGTACCTCGAGTCAATTCGTTCGCTCGAAAAACGTGTCGAGCGGACAAGTAAATGGACAAGGCAGCCATTGCCCGATGTTGATACGAAGGGATTGAATATTGAAGTCTCACACCAGGATCCCGAAGAATACATTCGATGTATGTATGACTTGGTTTTCCTGGCATTCCAGACGGATTCAACAAGATTTGCGAGTTTGATGCTGGAAAGCGAGCAGTCGTCTGACAGCGAGATGTGGAACTACGCGACTTATGCCTTGGGGTATAAGGGAGCAACTCACGACATAGCTCATAAACGCCCGGCTGACTATTCCGGAAAGTGGGATCGATGGCGCGCTGAACAGCACGCATATTTTCTCAGTAGGTTAAAGAATACTCCAGAGGCAGACGGCACGATGTTAGACCGAACTGTTGTACTTTGGGGTTCGGCTCATCCACATGCGTCGCATAGCACTAGGAATTACCCAATCCAGGTCGCAGGAGGCGGTCAGCTAGGGATGAAGCATGGAATGCTGCATCGCTTTGCGGGTGCATCCAAGGTGCCATTGGCGAATCTCTTTGTATCAATGTTGCATGCCGTTGATGTTCCGGTGGACCGTTTTGCGGATAGTACTGATTTAATGTCAGAAGTATACGGTTAGAAATCGTCTATGTTTCGCTTAATGAAAAGCCTCGCCCTTGCCATTGTGCTGCATGTGTCGTTGTTGACAGGAAACACCGCTGCGCAAGAGGAAGCATTGCCGCGTGTGCTACTGCTCGGTGACATGATTTACAACGGCCCTGCCAGAGAAGTTGCCAAAGAGTTAAAGGAGAAGGTGGAAGTCGTGCACCGGCAGTTACCACCGGGACAGCCCTTCTCCACTGCCAACGTTCTCTCCCATATCGATGAATTTCTCGGTGACGAAGAGTGGGACTTGATTTTCTTTAATGTAGGACTGGGCGATCTAACCTACCGCGTGCCCAGACTAAAAGTTTACCGGGTCTTGTCTAGAAACGCGGGTGGTGTGCGGACGGCGTCGAAGGATGAATATCGATCGAACCTTGCGAGATTGCTCAAGCGTTTGAAGCAGACAGATGCTCAGTTGGTTTGGGCAAGCACGACACCTATTCGTAGCTCATCGACACAGATTTTTGAGCCGGGTAGCGAAGTCGTTTATAACCAAATTGCTAGGGAATTGATGGAGTCCGAGGGGGTGGCCGTCTGCGACATGCATGCGAAGGTATCAGATTTAATCAATCTGGAACGCCCGAGTTCTTTTGACCCCTTTGACTTTGAAAAGAAGCCTATCCATCCCTTTATCGTTAAGGCTCTCCTCGAGCATTTGAAATTGCACTAATCGACTGAAATTACATGAAACCACCTGTGTGTGTTTTCCGAGCTAATTACGAGAGGTGCTTGTACGTCTTTATTGACAGTGTCGCCGGCCAACCACAACCTCATTGTCCGTAGCGACGGATGTTGGAAATTCGAATTTCTCCGATTTGTCCAAAGAAGTTGCCTTCGCCAAGGTAATTAAAT
>Ga0114933_10001004_pt1 | contig 32574 bp, 11 predicted proteins | sample 4SBtaG_FD_89691 | JGI IMG/M metagenome (GOLD analysis project Ga0114933, IMG submission 89691) | Deep subsurface microbial communities from Kolumbo volcano to uncover new lineages of life (NeLLi) - 4SBTROV12_W25 metaG | ecosystem: Environmental > Aquatic > Marine > Volcanic | place: Kolumbo... | reverse complement strand
TCAACTGAACCGGGCGCCGGCTCGGGCGATGGTGACGTGCGTCTTACGGTCGGCTGAATCGCGAAACGCATTGCCGATGAGTGCGGCGACGCTCACGTCCGAACAACTCCGATCCGATCTGCCGCGCGACCGGGCGATCTTGACGTTGGCGAGCGACCGGACCTTGTACGCCTGCTCGAGGTCGGCGGCTTCCTCGCTCAGCTTCTGGATCGCAGAGAGGACTTCGGGCGCAAAAACGTCGTCGGCGAAGATGCCGATGATGGCGATCTCGTCCGCGTCGAACCGATCGATGAACTGCTTGTATTTCAGCAGGTTGGGGTCGTCTTCGAGAAACCAGATCTCGATATCGGAGTCAAAACCAACGCGCGATGCCCCGGCAGCGGCAAGGGCTGTGATCAAGGCGATGGCGACCGCGACGACGATGCGATGGCCGATGAGCTTCTCGGCGAGGGTCGTGGCGAGCCCGTAGTCGGGATGTTCGGTCGACTCGGTGGGGGGGCTGAGGCGCATTCATGGCCGCGAAGTGTGACGCTCAGGGGCGCCAGGCGGCAAGCTCGGGCGCGTCTTTCCATCCGCCTTTGGCATCGGACCGCACGCCGCCGCCGAGCACCACGGCCCCGCCGGTCGCCGCGATGAAGCCATCGAAGCGGTTGCCCACGCCGGTCGGATCAGCGATGGGTACACGTTTGAGCCCGCCGCCGGCGTAGTTGCCCGGATAGCGAATCGCAAAGGGCTCGCCGACGCTCTTGCCGGACGCGTCGAGGCCGCCGGTCACGAAAACGACAGGTGTGCCGGATGTGTCCTTTGTCGCAGCGATCATCGGCGCGCCGCGGGCGTGTTTGAGCTCGATCCCGGTCTTGATCCAGGCGGCGGAGGCCGTGTTGAGCGCGTCGATGCGCTTGCTTGGTTTGCTGTGGTCGCGGTCCTCGAAGCCACCGACGACGTGCAGGTGGTGATGCGTGCCGAGCTTGGTGAAGACGACACCGGCCATCGTTCGCGGGACCTTGTCGGCGAGGTCGCCGGGGATCGGTGTGAACGTGTAGAGCTTGGTCCCGGGCTGGCCTTTGGCGGCCTCGCATGTCTTTTCGCTGCCGGGCCCGCCGTAGTATTTCGCGCCGACGCTGCAGGTGATCTTGGTGCTGGCCTTGGACGCGACGTTGGCGAAGCTGTCGTAGCGGATGACCTCGTAGTCGGCGAGCGCGGCGGTGTCGTCTTCGCCCCCCAGCACGAGGATATGGGCCACTGCGGAGCCCGGCAGGACCACTGCGGCGTGATGTTTGCGTTTGCGGCTGAGTTTGCCGGACTTGATGACGCCTGCCGCGGGGCTCCACAGCTCCCACGTGTCGAGCGTTTTGCCGGCCGCGTCGGCGCCGCCCGCGATGAAGAACGTGTCCTTGAGCGCGGGCAGTCGCGTGATGGTGTGGCCGCTTCGAGGCGCCTGCATGTGAGGGGATGTGCCGCCGACCGCGCCGCTCTTGCCGGTCTTGATGTTGACGAGCGTCATCGTTGGGGTCGGCAGCAGGCTCCCGCCGATGTCCATGAAGCCGCCCGCGACGACGAGCTCATCTCCGCCCTTGGTGGCAGCGACCGCGGGACGAAAGCGGCCTTCTCCGATGGCCACGAACGACCACGGAGGCGTCGAGACGACCGTGCATGCGTCGAGCCCGGGCACGTCGACCCGGCCGTAGCCCTTCGTGAAGCTGGCCTCGGATAGCGGCTTGGATGCGCCCTTCTTGAGCTCAGCGCCGGCCACGATGGCGACCGACGAACCGGCGGCAACAGCCCGCGCGCCCGTCCGCCCTTTCACGACGAATGCGCCGTTGAGATAGGTCAGCGAACGCAACCCCTGTTTGGCCTTCACGCAGCCCGCAGGTTCCCCGATATCGATGGCCGGCCCGCCCGCGTCAACGCTGCCAGCGGAGCCATCGCTCCAGGAGACCGTGACGTCGGCCTTGTTTGCAGCACCACCGTCGCCAGACGCCGAATCTCCGGCCTTTTCGGAGGTATCCGTCGCTGAAACCGCGTCTGCTTGGGCGTTGTCGGGGTCGTCTTGCGCTTTGTCTTCGCCGCAACCGATGGCCAGCGCGACCAGGAGAGCCGGCGCGACGAACTGAATGAGTGCGCGAAGGTGGATTCGCGTCAGGGGCACGCGGCCAGCGGCGCGGCTTCGCTGAAACCGAACAGCTCTTCGAGGAAGACGTCGAGCTCGCGGTCGGTCATCGGCGTGGGGATGTGCGGGCGAGGATCCTTCTCGATCCGCTCGGCGAGCTTGAGCCATTCGTGCGCAAATTCGTGCTCGGGTTTGTAGCGCAGAACGGTCCGCCGCCGACGCTCCGCTTCGTACACGACCCTGTTCCATTCGAGGTAGTAGACCACATGCGTCCCGATGCGGGCAGCGAACTTCTCGATCAGATCGCGGTCGTATTCGAGGTCCTTCACGTTGGCGATCAGGCCGCCCATGCGGACGTCTCCGTCCTCGGCGTAGTTGCGGATGCCGCGCGCGATGTTGTTGGCCGCGTACAGGCTCATGAACTCGCCGCTGGTGACGATGTAGACCTCTTCGGCGTAGCCCGAGCGCATCGGCACCGCGAATCCGCCGCACACCACGTCGCCGAGCACGTCGTAGAAGACGTAGTCGTAGTCGCGCTCGAAGATCTCCATCTCCTCGAGCTCTTCAAAGAGGCGACCGAGACCGCGACCGGCGCAACCGACACCGGGTTTGGGGCCGCCGACCTCGATGCAGTCCACGTTCTCCCCGCCGTCCATGATGATGTCTTCGGGGTCGAGGCCACGCTTGCCCTCCGCGAGCAGCTCCATGAGCGTGGTCGGCGGGAACACCTTGATGAGGTTGCGGGACGAGTCGCGCTTGGGATCGCAGCCGACCTGCAGCACGGTCCGCCCCTTGTGGGACAGCGCCGAGGTGAGGTTGCTGACGACCGTCGACTTGCCGACCCCGCCTTTTCCATAAAACGCCAGAGATCGCGACACAGGGTGCTCCATTGCGTTGGGGATCGCGGGGGGATCATCACCTTTGCGGCAAGCGGGCTCAAGCGTGCACCCGACAACGATATGGAATGAGCCGTAAATGTTGGCTTTGTGCGCGATAGCAGCCACGGTGGATGCGTCCCCATGCGCGGTGCAGTAAGGTCCGCGCCCCGTCGGCGAGCGCCCAGCCCACCAGCATCGATGCCCAACCCCAAGCCAGCACCGGCCGCGATCCCGACCATGCGGCGCCGCGTCGTGATGATGGGGTTGCTGTTGCTGGCGTACCTGTACCCATTCCCCTACCACCCGCACATCCAAAATCCGAACGAAAACGTCCGGTTGTTCATGACCGCCGCGATCGCAGAGAGCGGCAAGTACGCCATCGACGACATCCGCGACCGCTGGGGTTGGGTCAACGATGCTGCGGCCTACGACGGCAAGATCTACAGCGTTAAAGCCCCCGGGACGTCGCTGCTCGCGGTGCCTGCGTACTGGCTGTGGTTCAAGGTGAACTCGGACGACGCGGCGCCTGCAAAGAAGGGCGACGCCGACAAGAAAGGCGACGCCGAAAAGAAGGGCGACGGCGACAAGGGCGCGGCGAAGAAAGCCGAGAAAAGCGCGAAGAAAGCCGAGAAAAGCGCGAAGAAAGCCGAGAAAAGCGCGAAGAAAGCCAAGAAGCAGGCCAAACAAGCCAAGAAGAGCAGCAAAAAAGGCGCCAAGAACGACGATGCGAAGCCATGGGAGCCGAGTCGGGCCCTGGCGACGTGGATCTGCCGGTTTTTCGGCTCGATGTTGCCGATGGCGGTGTTCTTCTGGTTTCTCTACCCCTGGCTCGGCCGGCGCACGTCGTCGCCGGTGATTCGCGACGCGATTTGGTGGTCCCTGTCGCTCGGGTCGTGTCTGTACGCGTACGCGCTGCTGTTTGTGAGCCACGCCGTGGCGGCAGCGTGTGGCTTTGGTGCGCTGATGCTGTTGATGCGCGGCCCACCTTCTCGGCAGCGCGCAGCCGACGATCCACCGCCCCTGGGTTCCGGCGGTGTGTTTGCGGCGGGACTGCTCGCCGCGTCGGTGACCGCTTTTGAATACCCCGGTTTCGTGGTGTCTGTGATCCTGTGCCTCTACGGCGCTGCGACGTTGGGCAGCTGGCGGCGCTTGCTCTTGTTTTGCGCCGGAGCGCTCGTGCCGGTGTTCTTCGTCATGCACTTTCACAACAGTGCGTTCGGCAACCCGTGGACGCCTGGCCACCTGCACATGGAAGACCCGAACTTCCGGGCGGTGCATCACCACGGCTTCTTCGGCGCCGACCGTTATCACCCCGACGCCGCGAAGGGCCTGCTGTACGCGCCCGGCTACGGCCTGCTGCCCGGGACGCCGATCTTCATCGCCGCGGCGTGGGGTTTCATCGCGCTTTGGTGGTCGAAAAAGAGCCGCAGCGCCGGGATTGTGGCGTTTCTGTGCGCGGCGGCTGCGTTTGTGCTGTCGGCGTTCCTGTCGAACTGGCGCGGGGGCTGGACGGTTGGGCCGCGCTATATCTCGTGGATCTACCCGATGCTGGCATGGGCGGCGTTGGTCGGGCTGGATCGCCTGCACCGCATCGCGCCCGGAATCGCCAACGGATTCGCCATCGGCGCGCTGCTTGTGGGCCTCATCGCCTCGGGTGTTCCCGCGATCTACTACCCGCACGTGCCCGAGGTCTTCCTGTACCCGCTCGGCCAGCTTTTCGGCCCGCTGATGGAGAACGGCTTCGCGGCGCACAACGCGCTCAATCACGCCGGTGTCTTCGGCACCGAGTCGGTGATCCCGATGGCGGCCATCGGCGGCGTCGTCGTGGGGGCAACATCGTTTGCGGACCGTCCCTGGCGTCCTCGTTTCGACCCGAAATGGCTGATCGCGCGGGCGTTCATCGCGCCGGTGTTTGCGGCCATCGTGCTGCGGAGCCTCGTCACCGTTCCCGACAACCTGCATCCGCACTACCGCGTTTGGGCACGCGATTCGCTGCGTTTCGTCACGACCTACTGGTCGCCCGCCGGCAAGGACGACGTCAGCCGCTTGCACCGCTGGAAAAACGACGGCGCGCTCGATATCTACGGCAAAATCGAGCTCGCCGAACGCCTCCACCAGCTGGGTCATCTCAAGGAGGCGAAGCGGGCCCTGCGCGACGTCCCCGACGAACACCGAGAGGCCGTCGAGCAGCGGTGGCGGGACATGGAACGGGCCTACAGGCTGCCCAAGCCGCCGGACATCGCCAAGAAGGCTGAAAAAGCCGCGAAGCAGCCCTCTGAAGCACCGCCGCCGCCCCCGCAGCCCACTGCGCAGCCGTCGGCGCCGGCCACAGCGACCGCCGGGACGACGCCGACCGAAGAGAATGGGGCCGAAGAGATTGGGGCCGACCAGATTGGGCCCCACGAGATCGAAACCGAAGAAATCGACACCGATGAAATCGACACCGACGAATTCGACACCGATGAGCTCGATCCCGGGGTGATCGATACCGGTGGACCGCCGCCCATCGCGCCCGAAAACCCGAATGAACCCGGAAACCCGATTGAACCCGCAAACCCAATTGAACCGGGTGTTCCGCCCCCTGCCGTGGACCCGAGCGCGCCGTCGCCGAACCTGTCGGCGATCCTCCACCAACGCCTGCGCGCCCCGCGCGGAAAGATCGCGCCGCACCAGGGCCGATGATCGGTACCATCGAGGTCATGGTGGACCGATTCGCACCACTGACAATTGCGCTCGCTGCGACCTCGCTGCTCGTTCTTTGTGGGTGCGGGGAAGACGCATCGGAGGATGACGCAGCCAAGAAAGACGAGTCCACGTGCGCGAGCGGCCAGCTGAAGGAAGACGGGACGTGCTGCCCCGAAGGCAAGTTCTATGACTTCGACTCCGACGCATGTCTGCAGGCCGGGCCGGTGTGCGCCGATGCCTCCCGCGGAGCCGCTGGCTGCTCGCCACGGTGGTGCTTTGACCTCAAGGCCGAACACGGACGTCCCTGCAAGAAGGATGAGCGGGGCTCCAAGTCACACTGCAAGGCAGGCTTTGTCCGTTCGGAGACCAAGCCCCATGCGTGCGTCCCCGCGGGCCACTTCCCGGGCAGCGGCATCCCGGCAGACTGGCGCCCCCTCGAAGATGCCCTGCCCCCGGTGGCTGACGACGGTCCGTGGCCCAAGCTGACCAAGCTGCCGCCCGTCAATTACGCGTTGCCCTTTGCGTCCGGCTGCCCGCCCGGGTTCATCAGCAAAGCGGGTGTATGTGTCGCCGATCCGAAGGACTGCCCGGTGGATATCTACGGTGACCCCGCCCTGAAAGACGGCCCGCATGTGCGGTTCGTCAACGCCGCAACCGGCAGCGACAAGCACCCCGGAACGCGCGCCGAGCCCCTCGCCACGCTGCAAGCGGCCGTCAAGCTCGCGGATCAGTCGGCCTACACGACAATCGCCATCGCCCCGGGGACGTACGCGGCCGGCATCGAGACAACCAAGACGATCAAGTGGCTCGGGCGCTGTGCGGCGGACGTGAAGCTAACCGGCAAACCCGGCAAGGACATCCTGCGTGTGTTCGACAAGACCATCATCCGCGGCATCCATTTTTCGGGCCCCGCGCGCGGAGTCACGCTGGCCACGGTCAACGGCGGCACGATCGAGCGGGTTTGGCTGGACGGGCTGACCTCTGCCGGGCTCACGATATTGACGCAGTACGGCGACGCCACCGTTAGCTCGGTGGTCGTGTCCAATATGCAGCCGGATCCGGCCGGACAGCTGCTCGCCGCGATCGGCGTACTGCAGAGCTATGTGTCGATGACCGATGTCGCGATCTTCAAGGCGATCCGCCACGGGATGCTCGTTTCCAAAGACGCCGAGGTCACAGCCAAGCGCCTGTTCATAAACGACGTGCGGTCGGACAACGAAACGTACGCGTCCGGTCTCGCGGCGGTCGGGACGGGCGAGATCGATGTGCAGCATTGCCGGATCACGCGGGCGACCCTCGTTGCGGTCATCGCGGACGGCAAAAACGCACGTTTGCGCGTGTCGGACTGCCTGGTCGACAACGTGCGGTACGGCGGCAAGTCACAGGACACGGCCTCGGGCGTGTTGGCTTTTCGCGGCGGCGACGTTTCGCTGACGAACACACGAGTGCATCGTGCCCTGGCAGCCGGCGTGGGCGCCCGATTCAACCAGTCGTCGCTGACGGCGTTCAACGTGCTCATCGACAACACTCAGATGAGCGTTGACAACAAGGTCGGCCTCGGCGCAACAACGGCCGAAGGGTCCACCCTGACGCTCATCGACTCCAGGCTGAGCCGCAATTACAAGCAGGGGCTGCAGGTCTTCGGCAAAGGCACACACGCCGTGCTCAACCGTGTGCTGATCGACAACACCCGGGCTGTTCCGGCGTCCAAACGGCACGGCATCGGTGTGATCGCCGCGCAGAGCGCGAAAATCACGGCGTCAGACCTGCGGATCTCGGCGAGCGACAACGCCGGGTTGGTGGTCCTCGAGCCCGGGACGGTTTTCACGGGGACACGCGTTGTGGTCGACAACACCAACCAGACGATGGGGCCTGGCGGGACACCGGCCGGCGTCGTCTGCGGCAACCAATACAACGAGGTTGGCGACGTCTACTGCACGTTCAATGGCGCCCGCATCAGTGGGGCGACCGGCGCGGGGATGGTTATGGCCGGCACGGGGCTCTTCGCACAGCTCCGAGGTGTACTTGTCGACGGCACGCGGGCTGCGGCGGTCAACACGGCGTACCCCAAGGAAGAGCCGCTCGCCGGCCTTGGGATCATCAGCACCGGCGGCACCGATGTGGTCGTTTCCGGCAGCGTTTTTCGCGGCAACCGGCTGGTGTCGTTGCTCTTTCGCAACCGCCGCGCGTTCACCTTCGATCAGCGGCGGGTGGAGTTTCAGGCCGGAGGAAGGCTGCGTGTCTTCGGCAGCGTCGTGGCCGCCACCGCGAAGTCGGATGACGGCGGCTACGGTGCTGGACTGTGGTGTGACGGGATGGAGGGCGGCTGCGAGATACACGCGAGCCACATGGCCAACAACTTCACGTCCGGCGTGTTGATTCGCGACGGCAACGGCGTGGTGCGCGACAGCGTCATCATCCAAACGCTTCCGGGCAATGTTTATGAGCGCGGCAACACGTTTGCGGTCGCTGACGGACTGGTCATCGACAGCTCGGTGGTCGACGTCGCCCGAACCCTGGTCTTCGGCAGCCAGCGCGCGGGGATCGTCGCACAGGGCACGTCCAAGGCTACGATTCGCACGTCGATGCTGAGCAGCAACGCGATCGGTGTCGCGAAGTCGGGTGACGCCACGGTCGACCGAGCGTCGACGGTACTCACGGGCAACCAGGTCAACCTGTCCGGCGCCAAGCTCGCGTTGCCCACGGCGCCCATCGCCGTCTCCGTGGCCACCCAGGCGAGCGGCGAGTAGACCTGCGCGAAGAACCCGTCGACGGCAGCAGCGACGACGAGCGACTCCGGGACCAAGCTGGGCCATCGCGCCGACGATGGCTGATCCGGGGCATAGCGGAGCGACGGCGTGGCGCGGCCCGCAGCGTCGAGCTGGCCGCCCGCATCAGTGGCGACGAATTTCGCGCTGCTGATGATCAACGTCGGGTTGCCGAGCGGCGCCGGCATTAAGAAGGCTGTTGCGAACGCGGCCGCGCAGACCATGGACGAACCGCCGGCCGCGTCCTCATAGTCCTCCCCATCGGCCCGCACATTGAGCCGCCACGGCCGCGCGATCCAGCGGCGCCAACGCGGTTGAGAACAGCCGCAGCTCCGCGATCGATCCGCCCATCACAGCGCCGGATTTGGCGTTGTTGCCGATGATGAGCTTGGCCTTGCTCGGGGCGCCGCCGACCGCGGCGGTTACCGGACTGTCCGCGCCGATCTGGAGCGTCGCAACGGTGGCATCTTCGACAGCGGTGATAACGTGCCACGCGCCGGCCTTCAGCGCCGCCTGCGGTCCAGCCCCGGCCGCGCCGATCCGCCAGTGGAGCTTCGCTTTGCTGCCCGCGGCCTGCAGAAGCGTCACCTCACCACCCTGCGCAAACATGACCCCGCCGGGCTTGCTCGCCAGGCTGGCCACGGCGACCAATGTCAATTGCCCCGCGGTCGCCAAGGGCGCCGTCTGAAGTGACGCGGTCTTGGCGTTGAAGAGGACGGCCGGTCTGCCGCCCGGACCGGACGTTTTGCTGTACACGGGCGGCGCCGCGCCGCTGCTGACCGCATGCCCCATGCCGCCGTGGCTGAGCCATTTGGCGACCAGGCCCGCCTTCCCCAGCTGCACGCTCTTGGCATCCAAAGCGTCCAACCAAAGCAGGTCGGGTTTGGGCAACGCGAACCGCCATGCCGCGCGCAGGTATGTCACGACCACAGCCCGCTCGGTGTCGCTCAAGGCCCGGTCGAAGTAGAGAAGTTCGCCGATTGCCACCTGCGAGGATTCACCGATATCCGAGCGGCCGATGTACAGGACCTTGTTGCCTGGCTTGATGGTCGATCCGATTGCTGTGGTGCCGACGGTCGTTGTCTGCGTCGCCGTGAACATTCGCTTGCCACCGGAGATTCGCGCCGCCAGCACATAAACATTGCCGCTGAGCAGACTCAAATCGCCGGTGGAGTTGTCGTTGTTGGATTGGAAATGCACCTGGTCCTTGGGCTTGAGACCATTTTGCTCGAGCGACCAGTCGTGGTCGCGGCTGCCGTGGTGCGCCAAGCAGCCCCAGTTGGACGTTTTGCCGATTCGCACCACCATCATCAGGGTCATCTCGGCTTTGAGCGGCATCGGCGGGCTCTTCATCCCCTTGTTGCCCGCGAAATCGAGCGCCGGTGTGCCGAGCACGCCGAGCGGATCGAGCACCGGTCCCGCGCCGTGGGGTTTGAGGTGGCGCCCCTTGCCGCTGAGATCTTTCCAAAGCGTGACCTGGCCGCCCTTGTCGGTCACCACGGCGCCGGCCACGGACGCCGAATAGTGGGCGGTCAACCCAGCGATCTTGGGCACGTTGCACACTTTCTGGCCCGCCGCACACGTGGTGGCCTTGCAGACGTCGCCATGGGTGCAGGGGTCACCGTCGTCACACGACCCGGCGGCGGTTTTGTGCGCGCACCCCTTGGCGGGATCGCAGCTGTCGACGGTGCAGGTATTGGCGTCATCGCAGCCTTTGACCGCGCCTGGGACACACGCGCCGGCGCCGCAGAAGTCGCTCGTGGTGCATGGGTTGCCGTCATCGCACGTCGCGACAATCCGACCGTGGCCGCAGCCGCCCCATCGCGTGCATTCGTCTTTGGTGCAGGCGTTGCCGTCGTCGCAGACGTCTTTCTTGCCCGCTTTGCAAGTGCCGCCCTTGCAGACGTCGCCGACGGTGCAGGGATCGCCGTCGCTACAGGCGGTCTTGTCCTTGGCGCCGACGCACGGATCGCCTTTGCGTTCGAAGGCGCCGAGATCGCAGTGTTTGCCTTGTGGTCGAGCGACGCCGCGCTGGTCGGCTCCCTTGACGTCCGGATCGCCGCACCCCGCGTCGGTCGCTGCATCGATCGGCGTGGCCTTGGCCGCCAGCGGGATCGTCGGTGTGCTGCCGCCCCATGCGCCAAACGCCAGGGTCCCGGGGTCGCCCTTCAGCGTCGCCTTGCAGCTGCCGTCTCCGATCAAGTTCCCGGCGGCGACCGCGCCGCTGTCGAGCTCGCACTCCGCGCCCCCCTTGCCGCCGGCGATGAGGCTGTTTTGTAGCGTCGTCGTGGCGCCGGAGAGCCCCGACCCAGCGGGTGCTGAGTTGGCGACCAACGTGCAGTGCAGCAGCGTGCCGCCACCGCCATCGGAGACCGCGCCGCCGCTGGTTTTTGCGGTATTGCCAGTCATTGTGCTGTTGACGAATTTGGCCCCGGTCACCCTGAACGCACCGCCGACCCTCGCGCTGTTGGCGACCGCCGACGAACGCAACACCTTGCCACCCGCCGACAGCGCGTGCACCGCGCCGCCATCATTGGTCGCCTGGTTGTTGGCAAAGATGCAGCGGTCGATCTCAAGGGCGCCCAGCGCCTGAACCGCGCCGCCACCATCTTGCTTGGCGACGCCGAGGCTCCGGTTGCCAGCGAACGTGCAGCCCTTCAGCGTCGTGGCCAACGCACGGACCGCGCCACCGCTGCCGGTAGCGACGTTGCCGAGAAAACGCACATCCTCTGCGTGTAGCGAGCCGCCTGTCAGGTGGACGGCACCGCCCGACTTGGCTTTGCCGCCTTGCAGGGTCAAACCAACGAGTTTCAGGTTCTTGGCGCCGCGCAGGATCGGCAGCTTGCCGTTGCCGTCGATAACGATCTTGTGGCCGCCGCCATCGAGGGTCAGCGGCGCCTTGATGATCGGCAGAGCCGCCTTCAACGCGATCCCCATGTTGCCGACGAACCCGATGGTCGTTGCGCCGCTGTCGGCGTTGGCCGCGGCGATCGCCTCGCGCAAGCTGCAGTGGCCCTTCGAGCAGCCCCCATCGTCGGCGTCGCCGGTCACGTTGACGGCGAGATCGCACGCCTTGACGCCGCCGCAGCTGCCGCCTTTGCAGCGATCCTTGATAGAACAAGGGTTGCCGTCGTCGCACGCAATGGCGTTGGCGATGTACGCGCATTTGCCCGCTGCGGTGCACGTATCGTCGGTGCAGGGGTTACCGTCGTCGCACTGGACGCCGACGCATGGGTTGGGGCACTTGGGCCAGGTGTTGCCGGGGACCGCGCACTGTTCACATTTGTCGCCCTTGAACCCGAGATCGCAGGTGCACGAGCCGTCGACCGGCGCGCATTTGCCGTGGCCGCTGCACGTCTTTTGCAGGCCGCCACACTTGTCGGCGGTGCACTTGGGATAGTTCACGAGCCCGGCGGCGCACTGCGCGCAGTTTTGGCCCACGAAAGAGGGCTTGCAGGTGCACTTGCCGCCGCTGCACGCGCCGTGGCCGCTGCACGGATCGGGGTGGCAGGGGTCGTTGACGCATTGATTTGCGGAGCACAGTTTGCCGGTTGGGCAGACGCCGCACGAGCCACCGCAGCCGTCGTTGCCGCACTGCTTGCCGGTGCACAGACCGACGCATCCGCAGACCTGGTCGAAATCGACGCAGCACGTGCCGAGCACCTTGCAGTCGCCTTTGCACGAGCAGCCGCTGGTCGTGACACCGCCGCAGATCGACTTGCACGACGCGTCCGTCGGCACCAGCGCGCATTGGCCCAACAAGCAGAGGGCGCCCTGGGGGCAGGTGCCACACGAACCGCCGCAGCCGTCGTTGCCGCACTGCTTGAAGTCGCAGGCGGGTTTGCACAGCTGGCACGTTCCGTTGACGCACGTGGCGGTGCCCTCACACGGCGGATCGCAAGCCTCGAAGGCATCGGAGTCGGTGTCCGCGGGTTGCACTGCATCGCCAGCGTGGGCGTGTGCGACGTTGGTGTCGTCCGCATCGGCCCCAGCAGCCGCCGTGTCGGGCGCGGCCGTGTCGGGGGAGCCGGTGTCTGCGACGACATCGGCGGCCGCCGTGTCGAGTTCTGGCCCCGTATCCAGCTTGGCCGACGTGTCCGGCTTGGGCGACGCGTCGGGCGCGGCGTCGGCCAGGGCCGATGGATCGGGCACACAGACCGAACCCTGCAGCGAGGTTGCGGCGCCGCACGTCGGCGCTTCGGCCGACGGAACGCACTTGCCGCCCGCTTCGCGCGTGCCCGGCCCGCACGTGGGGTCGTCCGACCCGCACGCGACCAACAGCGCGACGCCGCCGACGGCGAGCGCCAAACGACTCACTTGGGCACGCATGCCGCCACCTTGGGGTCGTCGCCGGGATCGGCCGTGCCCGCACCGTTGAATATGGTCTTTTCGCACGACCAGTTCTTTGGGCAATCGGCCGCGCCGCCGGGACACGGCAGCGTGCACACAAAGCCCTTCTTCGTCCCCGCGCACAGCTGGCCGGCGGCGCACGGAACGGCCGCGCACGAAGCGCCGATCGTCACCTTGCCGACGGCTGCGCAGAGCAACCGCGGGCCGAGGGTCTTGGCGTCGACCACCGCGATGCAGGTCTCGCCGCCCGACTTGCAATCAGCCTGCGACTTGCACGCCTTCTTGGAGCCGATGACCTGGCCGCACACCGCCGCAAAGCCGCCCAGCGAGCCCAGCCCCTTTCCCGCGACCGGCGCACCGAGGCAAACCTCGCTGGCGTTGCAGTCCTTGTCTTCGCTGCAGTAGACGCGGCATCGGCCGCCCAGGCAGGCAAGCGTCGCGCACTGTTCGGAGACGGTGCAGCCGGCGCCAGGTGACAACCCCTTGCCGACCGGCGTGCCACACACGCCACCGTAGGTTCCGTCGCCCTTGGCGTAGACCCCGACGCACCATTTCGCGCCGCACGAGGCGTTGTGGGCGCAGAAAGTCACGTCGCACACGCCCTTGTTGCACGCCGTTGACGTCGTCGGACATCCAAAGACCGTCGCGTCCTTGACCGAACAGTCGCTGTCCGGCGCACCGCAACCGCAATCGCAGCCTTGCTTATCGCCAAACAGCAGCGGGCTGCAGGTCCATTTCTGGGGTACGCACTTGCTGGCTTTGCTGCACTTGAAGCCGGCCGCACAGGTCCCGCACGTCCCACCGCAGCCATCGGCTCCGCACACCTTTCCGTCGCATTGCGGCACGCACTTGGCGTCGCACTTGAACGTCGCGTTGCAATACGGCGTGGACTTGCCGCACGTGCCGCACGAGCCGCCGCAGCCGTCGCTGCCGCAGTCCTTGCCTTTGCATTGGGGCTTGCACTCACAGGTGCTCGCAAAGTCGGGGCAGCAATACCCGGTCGCCTTGCACGCCGGGGTGCAATAGCAGCCAGCCGGAGCGGTGCTGCCGCAGTGCCCGACGCACGAGGTTGGGTCTTTCTTGGGCGCGACCGGTGCGCACGCGCCGTCCTGGCATTTTGACCCCGCCTTGCAGGCGCCGCAGGAGCCGCCGCAGCCGTCAGGGCCGCAGCTGTTGGTCTGGCAAACAAGCGGTGTGGGCTTGCAGGGATCCACGCACTTGCCGGCGGTGCAGACATCGGTCTTGGCGCCGCAGGTGCCGCAGGAGCCGCCGCAGCCGTCGTTGCCACACTGTTTGCCGGCGCAATCGGGCACGCACGCAGCACAGGTGCCGGTCGCCTCGCAGGCCGGGTTGAGCCCGACGCAGCCGACCACGGTCAGCGAGCCGTATTTGCAGTCAGGATCGGGCACGCCACAGCCGCAATCGCAAGCGTCGAGCGCGTCATACGCCTCGGGCGCGCAGCTCCAGCCCTTCGGCGCCTTGGCGCTACATTTGCCTGCCTTGTCGCATTTTTGAAGCTTGCTGCAGCCCGCCAGCGGGAGCTTACCATCATCGCAATCGCTGTCCGACGCGCCGCAGCCGCAATCGCACACCGCCCCATCGCCGAAGAACGTCTTTTGACAGCTCCACTTGTCGGGCAAGCACTTGCCGTTGCCCGTGCACGTCGTCGCCGCTGCACAGCTGCCGCAATCGCCTCCGCAGCCGTTGGGTCCGCACTGCTTACCGCTGCATTTGGGCACACAGACCGCCTCGCAGCTGCCGGCCAGCTCGTCACACACCGGCTTGGCGGGGTCCTTGCAAGCGCCGCACGTCGCGCCACAGCCATCGGGTCCGCACACCCGGCCGACGCAGAACGGCACGCACGGCACATCGGGCCCGACATCAGCGGCGCTCGGGACGTCCGCTTCCAGCCCGGTGTCTTTGGCGCTGGTGTCGTCGTCGCCGCCACCGGCGTCAGCCGTCATGCCCCCCGCGTCATCGCCGCCGCTCGTGTCGGACGCCGATCCTGCCACGCAAGCGCCGTCCTGCAGGGACGTGCCATCGCCGCAGGTCACCGGTGCGATAAGCACGCACTCGCCGCCCTTGCGCTCGGTGCCGGGTCCGCACGTGCGCTCCGGGTCGCCGCAGCCACCCGGTACCACGAGGCTCCAGGCGAGCACAGCGGCGACAAGTGGCAGCGGGCTTCGCCTCAAGGCGCCACCTCGGCGCGCTTCTTGAAGGGCGCAGCCACGCGACCGGGGCTCAGGTAGTTGCGCAGCGCCTCCTGCACCGTGTCGGATTCTTCGACCGCCAACGCCTCGGCCAGCGCCTTGCGCACGCCCGGGGCGGTCACCGACCACGACGCGAGCGTGAAGGCCGCCTCGAGCCGGACGGCCACGCTGCGGTCAAAGCGCAGCGCCTTTTGCACGAAAATCAGCCGCGCTTTGGGGCCTTGCCAGCGCGCCGCATGAAGCAGCGCCGCCCGCACGTCCAGCGACTCGTCGGCGGCCATGCGCAGCACCATCGCGTCGTGGGTGGCCGCGGGATCCTGGAAGCGCAGCGCGTGCGCGGCCGACACACGGACATCCTCGCGGTCGTCGCCGAGCGCCGCGAGGATCGCCGGCAGCGCCCGCTCATCGCCGGTGTTGCCGAGCGCGGCCAGCCAATTGCATTCGTCGATCAGCGACCGTTTTGCGGGGCTGCTGTGCGCCGCTCCTGGCGTCTTGGATCGGTCGGTTGCCGCAGCGATAAGCTTGCTGACAAGGCGCCGCGCTCGGGGCTCGTCGCGCGCGGCCAGGTCACGGCTCAGCGCGCCGAGCGTCACGCCGATGGCGCTGGCGCGATCGGGCTCCTTGGCCGCGCTCTTGAGCATCTTGCTGATCAACAACGCCGTCGGCGCCCGAAGCAGGCTCGCGGCCATCAGCGCCTTGTCCCGCAGCCTCATGGTCAGTTGAGGGTCCGCGACAAGCCCGGCGAGCGCTTGTTGCGCCGGGCCTGTCGCCGCCCCGACGAGGGCCTCGAGCAGCGTTCGCTCTGCGAGTTCAGCGACCGCTGCGCCCGAGTCCGCGCCCGCCCGCATCGACTGCCCTCGGCGCAACGTTGTCTCGACCCTGGCCACCAGCGCCGGGTCGCTGCGCAGGCCCGCGATAATTCGCCTTCGCAGCTCCGCGCGACGGGCCGGCATGTCGTCACCCGACAGCTCCGAGAGGTCCTCGATCGCCGCGGCCAGATCCAGCGGCGCTGGCTCGCGCTCGCCATACCGCGCCGCCATCCCGGCTTGCAGCGGCTGCAGTCGCCGCGGATCGACCCCGGCTACCCAGCTCGCCGGCGCGTTTGGGCGACGTACCAGTGTCAATTCGGACTCGAACGTGGTGGCCGCCGCGTCGTTGTCCACCGGCGGCTGCATCCGACCGCGCTGCTGCCACTGCAGCCGCTGCACGAACCGTTCGTCCGCCGCGGATTCCGCACCGTTGCCCTGTTGCGCGCCATCATCCAGCAAGAATTCCGCCCGCGTCTGCTGGTGAAGACCGAGCGGGTCACCGGCCCCCGCCTCAGCCCCGGACCCGCGCCAGGTCTTGACCACACGGCGGCTATCTTCGGTCGTGTAGGCCGCCGAGAAACGGCCGGTCAGGCCCCGCTCTTCGGCCATCCAAGCGGCGCCCGTCGCGTCGTCTGGACGAACCCATTGGGTGGCGAAGGCCACGCCGGCCAGGAGCGCCTGCAGGGGCACGGGCGTCTTGCCCGAGAAGCGAACCTCCTCGATCTGGCCATTGTCGCCGACCCGCATAGCGAACGGGGCCTGCACCGTCGTACCGTCCGCGTTCTTGACGCCGGTCACCGCCCGCAACCCTGCGTTGGCCCGCCACTGGTCCACCCCGGCCCGCACCGCCAGCCATCCGGGGTGACGCGGCATTGACGCCAGCTGCCAAGTGCCCTGCCATCGCAACGTGGCGGCGGTCCTCGCACCGGCCAGCCCCGGCGCCTCGAACCGGAAGCGATAGTCCAGCCCATAGGTGCCCGCGAGCTGCGGGCGCAGCTGCATCGCCGGCCTCTTTCCCGCCAGCCTCGTAGCCAATCGCTTGTGCGGGGTGTCGGGCGGCTGAACCTGCTCCGCCGGCAGCTGCGTATCCGCCCGTTTGGTCAGCTGGCGGACGCCCGAAGCCAGCAGCAGCGTCACCGCCACCACCGCCACCACGCCCACGACCTTTCGCCAACCGCCGAACATTTCCGTCATCCCGTCCTACTGGTTGGCCAGCGGGTTGTTGAGGTCCAACTTGATGACGTGCTGCAGCTGGCTGCCCAGCGTCGCGCCGATCTTGATGCCGCCCCACTCGTATATCGGGTACTCGGTCTCGGCCGTGAAGGGCCCGAACCCGACCTCCGCAAAGAGCGACAGCGACAGCTTCAGCAACGTCATCTCCACCGCCAACGAGCGCTCTACGATCACCCTGAAAAGGCCCTCGACCATCGTCTTGTTGGGGCCGAAGAGCTGCTGGACTTTGAGCACCCACGTCACCGGGAATTGCAAGTTCAGCAGCGACAACTGGCCTTTGACCCCTGCAAACACAGTGATGAATTCGTCGACCCCGACGCCGCCTTTGACCTCCACGCCGATGTCGAGCTCGGGCCCGGCGCTGAAGCCCGGTTCGAACGTCATGCTGTCGATCGCCAGGCCCATGTTGATGCACATCTCGATCCGCGCGTCGGCCTCCACGAAGATCGGCACCGGTCCGACGAACGTGGTGCGACTGATGCACGCGGGCCCCGTCTTCCAGCCCTTGGGCAGGCTCTTGGACGCCTCGCAGCCCTTGAAGATCGCGGGGCAGAACCGCAGCTTCGGCACCGTCAGCGTCTTGGTGGCCTTGTTCCACGCGACCCCGCATTTGCCCTTGTTCTGGTATTGACCGTTGACCCAATGCGCGCCCGAGCAGGCGCTCGGCGGCGTCAACGACTTGACCTTGGGCTGCTCGATGCCAAAGAGGAACATGTGCGGCACCGACTGCGCCTTCTTCGCGTCCATCTGGCCGCGCAGCGACAGCCCCATGCTGACCACGTCGAACGAAGCAGAGCCGAACACCGACATCGCCTGCGTGTTGCTCGCTTTGAGGGTGTAGGCCCGCTTGGGAGCGGCCTTGCTCGCCGTCGGCTCCTTGATTTTGCGGACCTCGAGGGTCGCGCGATTGGTCTGGGTGAGGGTGATCGGCCCGTAGCTGCTGGGCTTCTTGGAGCTGCGTGCGTCCTGGCGATCGGCCGACCGAGTATCCTCCACGCGCGCGACTCCGTCCTCGCATTGATGGGTATCACGGGCGCAAAATCCGCTCTCGCAGAACTGGTGGGCCTGGCCTTCGCTGACCTTGACCCCGGGCGGCGGACAGGTCGTGCCGTTGGGGAATTGCTGGCCGAGGCAAACCGGCCGGTTGTACGTCGGGTTGTGATAGACGCTGTACTGCGGCGATATGGTGTAGGTGGGACACTTGCCGCAGTAACAGAACTTGCCGCCCCACGACCAGGCGCGTTTACCGGTCATCACCCAACGCAGCAGGTCCGGGCCGATGCCGAGCTTGCGCAGCTTGGCGATGTCCTTGCTGACGAGCTTGCCGGTCTTGCCGAGCAGCAGGATGCCCAGGCACTTCAGCGACACCTCGCCGTTGTGGAAACACGGCTCCCACTTCGTCTGGTAGTGTTTAGTGGTCCACGTCGCGGCGCTCGAGCCCTTGGCGCACGCCGCTTTCGTCATGAGACTGTAGCCTTCGCGCCACAGCGGTTTGCCCAGGTAGAGTTGTTTGCTGCAGCCGGCACATGTGAACGCCGGCTTGCCTGTCAGGGGTACGTTCTGAATGGCCAGAGCGGCGCGGTGCAGCTTCTTGCAAGCCGTCTTGCTGCCGTACGCGCACACTTTGCCGCCCACCACGCCGCCGCTGTATTTCGCGGTGTTGTTGGCGACGCATTTGCCCGAGATACACTGCACATCGACGGTGCACGGCTGCGCGTCCGCGGTGTCCGGATTCCAGATGCACGGACCGATCGTTGGCTCGAAGGCCGGCTGCTTGTAATAGGCGATGCAGCCGGTCGAACAGCCGAAGATCATGGTGTTCTTACCGAGAAGCTTGGCCTGGTGGCTGACGCAGGTGCGGTGGCGTCCCGCGCAGGCCGACGCGCACTCGGCGGTCTTGGTCTTGGCTTGGCAGCGGCCCTCGGCGCAGTAATTGCTCGCGCATTGTTCGTGGGCGCTGCAGGTCGCGTAGAAGGCGCGGCGGGGCAGGCACAGGTCGCCCATTTGGTCGCCGGCCTCGAAGTGGCTCTTCCTGCACGGTCCGCAGCCGGGTAGCGCGGCCGCGTTCGTGAGCGTGCACACCCGGTTGACGCATGGCGCATCGTCGCAGCTGCGGCGCACCAGGGCGATGAGCTCGCTGGGCTGCAAGGCCCGCGGATACAAGCGCATTTCCCAGAGCTGTGCGGTCGCTGGGGTAAATGGCGCGACCGTCGCCAACATCGACATCGACGCCGGCCAGACGGCGGTATCGACCGGCCAAGATTGCTTCGCTGCGGAGACCTTCAGCGTCCTCGCGTCGATCGGCCGGTTGCGCGAAGACGGGCCGCCGTAAGACCCGCTCGGCGCGCGGGTGCCGATCGCCACGCGCGGCGTGTTGTCGCCCCACGTGACCGCGACATCGACATCGACGCTCACCGCCGCGCCCGCCTTGTTCTTGGGCCACGTCAGGAGCCACTTCTCGGTCGTCCACGCCGCCGCCGCGCTCACCATCTGAACGCGACATTGGGCCTTGACGCCGCTGCCGCTGCCCACCCGATCGCAGAGCAAGCGTGCCCCAAATCGTCTCGTCTTCGCCGCCGCGCGGGACTCGATCAGCGGCACGTTGGCCTGGATGCCCCCGGTTGGCAGGCCGAAGACGAGGTGTGCGCTCCATGTCGTCGGGCGATCGGTCCCGGCCGTCGTCGGGGCAAAACGACCGGACGCCGGTACCGTCACCGCGGCTACGTTGGCGCCGCCCGTCTTCTGGGTCAGCACCAGCGGGCCGGGCGCCATCTTGAGCGCGGCCGGGGCGCCGGCTTTGTTCCATGCGACCGGCAGGCGCTTGCCGTCCGCCGCTGTCGTGCCGTTGTGGAAGTCCGCGTAATCCCGCAGCCGCACGGTGCTGCCTTTTGTGTAGGCCGCGCCATCGAGCCAAACCGCCGGTCCCGGTGTTCGCCAGCGCTGCAGCGCGTCCAGCCCGAGCTTCGCGTCGAACAGCGCCGCCCAGCCGAGCTCCAGTTCGCCCGCAGCGGTCAACGACGCCATCGTCGCCGCGCCGGGCAGCAGCACCGCCGTCGCCTTACTGCTGCCCACGAGGTAGCCGTCGACCCGCAAATCCAGGCCGCCCGAGTCCTGCGCCACCGAGACAAAGGCCCAGCGTCCCGCCACGAGCCCATGGTCGCAAGCTGGCGTCGACGTGGTGACACCGCCAGGCGCCGTCGCCACGAGACCGCGCCCGCCACACGCCGCGTCGCTGGCGATGGTGAGCGAAGGCGCGCCGGACTGTTCGAGCGTCAACAGGGCCTTGCCCGCGGTCAGCGAGGGCACTTTGAGCCATGCCCCGAAGCTGTACGCGTTGGCCTTGGCGAGGCTGCCCACCGGCATCGGCAGGCGCAGTTTGCCGCCGGGGGCGACGCGCAGACCAAGCCAATTTGCCTTGAGCCGCTCGTTGCCCTGCCCCTTGGTGGTCGCGCCGGGCCCCTGCAGCTTGTCAGCCGTCACCACGGTCGTCTTCGCCGCTTTTGCGCTGGTCCAGCCCTTCACCTCGATCGCGCCGCGAGGATCAAGCCCCGGCCAAACGCGCGCCAGGTTCAGCGCCGGCTTGTCGCGCAGCGCGCGGACCTCGCGGTCGGACAGCGCGCGGTCGTACAGATACGCCTCATCGAGGTCGCCGACCATCGCGAGGGCCTGGTCGCCGGCGTTGGGGCCGCCGGCGCTGGGACCGATGACGTTGGGCGCGCCCTTGGGCAGCGTCGCGAGCGTCGCGGCCCCTAGCCAAAGGTGGGACAAGGGCGGCGGCACCAGCGTCTCGCTGGACGCCTCGGGTTTGCCGTCGACGTACAGCGTCGTGACACCGGCGTTGGCCGCGCCGAGAAACGGCCGATGCACCAGCGCGACGTGGCGCCACGAGCCCGATTGCAGGTTGGACGTGGCGACCAGGGGTGGCAGCCCCGGCACCTCGAAGCGCAACTTGCGGCCGCCGGCCACGTCGTCCACCGCCAGCACGGCCGTCGCTACTGGCTGCGTCGGCGCACACAGCGCTCGCACCATCAGAGTCGACTTGATGTTGGGATCGGCCGCAGCCACGCACGGGTCTTTCGCCGCTTTGTACGCGTCGATGTGACATTTGGTCTTGCCCAGGCACCGCTTCTCAAGCCACGGCTGAATCGCTTCGAATTCGCAGGCGTGGGTCGGTCCCTGTGACGCCATAAGCGCGCAGTAGCCTTGGCCAGCGTACAAGCTGACCGTGTAGGCGTTCCATTTGACCAGCTGCTGCTTGTTCACCGCGCCGTAGTAGCCGTACAAGCCGACGATCTTTTGGCCTTTGGGGCAGGTCACGGTGGCTTTGGCGTCGGCGGGCCGGCTCCACGCGCAGACCTCGGACACGTCGCTGGCTTTGCCGAACGTCGACGCCAGCGGCAGCACCGTGTTGGGCGCCTGCGACGGGATCTTGATCCACATCGCCAACGACATCCCGCCCATCAAGCCCTTCTTCAGCTCCATCTTGCGCGGCAACGGCCGCTGCAGCGCGATCCTCACGACGCCACCGGACGCGTTCGTGCCGCCCTTGAGCAGCCCCAACGAGGCCCCTTGCACACCCTTGGCGGCGACCAGCCCACCGGCGCCGAGATCGCCGAAGACGACGTGGGTCTGCGGCGCGCCGCTCTGAGAAAAGCGCGACGGCAGGTACTTCAGCAGCCCGTCTTGGGGCACCGGCGGCACACCGGGCAGCACCAGGTCGAGCGGCGTGATGACCATCTCGGCGCGCTGTGGCGGCTTGTCGGCCATCGCCAAGGTCGCTTTGAAGGGCGCGGGCCAAGGCGGAACGAGGTCGCTGCCAGCCGACTGGCATTGCGATTTGCAGTCGGCTGGGCAGGTCGCGCAGCCCTCGCCCCGCGCCTTGTTGCATGTGCTGTCGCCGCACCGGGACACGCCGAGTTTCTCGCCGCACACGCCCACGAAATCAGCGCAACAGTCGCCGCGCACCTCGCAGTTCAGGTCGCATTGGCAGGCCCGGTAGCTGGCCGCGATCCCGCACTGGTTCTTCCACGGCGGATTGCATGTCGGATAGCCGTGCTTGCCCTCGTCGACGAACCCCACGCAGCCGTTGGCGCCCGTTTGCGGCAGCCATTTGCACAGGTTGACCGTGGTGCCGTTGTGCGACTCGATGACCGAACCGCATTCCTTGCTGACGAGGTGCTTGGACGCGGAGCAGAATGTCAGCTTGCTGCCGCTGCACGAGCCCTCCCACGGCGCGCCGTTGCAGTTGGGCGGCGGCACGTAACAGGTGCCGCTCCATGCCTCGCATTTCTCAAAGCCCTTACAGGTGCCGCAGCTACCGCCACAGCCGTCATCACCGCAGGTCTTGCCTTTGCAATCGGGCGTGCACTTGGACAGCGACGCGGGGCACTTCATCTTCTTTTTGCCGCTCGGATCGGCGCTCCCCATGCCCGGCACGCATGCGTAGGAGGCCCCCTGGCTGGAGAAGCCGCAGCCCATGCCCTTGCCCTTGCAGTCGATCGAGCGGATGCCCCACGAGCCGATCAGGCCTTTTTGGCCGCAGTAGTAGAGCTTGCCGCCCGCGCAGCAGCCGTCCACGGGCACCTCGCCGCAGCCGTCCACACAGCCGCCGTTGTTGGTGCACGCCTGGCCCTTGGCGCAGAGGTTGGGGCAGATGCCGCCACAGCCGTCCGGTCCGCAGTTTTTGTTCGCGCACTCGGGCACGCAGGCCAACGCGCCTTTGCACAGCTTTGGGTGGCCGTACGGGCTTTGGGTGCCGAGCGTGCCACAGCCGTAGCGCGCGAACTTGGGATCCCATCCGCAGTGGCCTTTGCCGTTGCTGCAGACCTGTTCGGCCAACGTGAACGGCTTGTTGCAGATCTTGAACGTCTGTCCGGCGCAGCAGCCGACGCCGTAGGGCGCCCCTTCGCATTGATCGGCGCCTACGCACAGACCGAGGCCGGCCTTGCAGATCAGCCCCTTGCCGCAGGTTCCGCAGGTTCCGCCGCAGCCATCTGACCCGCAGTTCTTGCCCTTGCAGTCGGGCGTGCAGCAGACCCCCTTGATGCAGTCTTGGTCGATCCGGCACGCTCCGCAGCTGCCGCCGCAGCCGTCGGTCCCGCAGTTTCTGCCCTTGCAGTCGGGTACGCAAAGCGACGCCGGACAGGCGATCGGGGCCTTGCCGCTCGGGTCGACCTTGGCGTTGCCGCTGCAGGCGTAGCGTTTGCCGTCCCAGCCGCACGCCGCGACCCCGGTCCCGCAGGAGGCGAATTGCGGCGTCCGGGTCTGCGGATGGCACGTGACCGCCGACCCTTGCTTGCAACAGCCATGGGCTGCGAACCCGTGACAGGGATCGGTGTAGCAGGCGCCCGCTTCGAAGTTGCATAGCTTGCCCGTGCCGCACGTACCACAGGTGCCGCCGCAGCCGTCCGACCCGCACAACTTGCCCTTGCAGTCGGGTTTGCAGACCGTATCCGTGCACGACCGCGGGTTGTCGCCGCTGGGATCGCCGCCGGTCAGCTTGTCGACGCAGGCGTACGCCTTCTTCTTGGCGTCCCAGTCGCACCATTTCCACGTGGTGTTGCAGTTGTCGGATGCCGCGCCGCTCGGCCCGCAGGTCAGCGCTGTATTGCCGATGCAGCAGCCGGCGGGCGGGACGCTCGGACAGAGCTTGGACCGACACGTTCCCTTCTCTTCGAAACAGAACTCGCCGGGTCCGCATGCGCCGCAGGTGCCGCCGCAGCCGTCGGCTCCGCACGTTTTGCCGTCGCATTTGGGCAGGCACACCGCGGCGCACTTGCCGGTGTGGTTGTTGCACGCCTGGCCGGTGGGACACTTTCCGCATTGGCCTCCGCAGCCATCGGGCCCACATGTTCTGCCGACGCACTTGGGCGCGCAGACGCACTTTTGTTGGGTCGAACACAGCGTCCCCGTCTTGCAGGCCCCGCAGCTGCCGCCGCAACCGTTGCTGCCACACTCTCTGCCGGCGCAGTTGATCTTGCAGGCCGAACACGACTTGCCGTCGCCGACGTAGCCGTGCTTGCACACGCACTTGCCCACACCGCCCGACAGCGTGCACACGGCATTGCTGTGGCAGCCGACGCCCGCTTTGCACAACCCGCCGCTGCACTTGTCGCCGGCGGTGCATGGGTTGCCGTCATCGCACGGGGCGGTGCTGTAGATGTGCTTGCAGCCGGTGGTCTTCACGCACGAGTCGATCGTGCATGGGCGGCCATCGTTGCAATTGATCGTCGTGAACCCGCCGCATTTGCCCGCTGTGCAAGTGCCCGTGGACGTGCAGGCGTTGCCGTCGTCGCACTTCACGCCGTTGGCCCTGGGCTTCTTGGCGCAGCCGCCCTTGCCGTCGCACGGGTCGTCGGTGCAGGGGTTGCCGTCGTCGCAGATCAGCCCGCCGCTGCCCTTACACTTGCCGGCGCTGCACTTGTCGCCCGTCGAACAGACGTTGCCGTCGTCGCAGACCAGGGTGTTAGGCGTGTAGGTGCAGCCTTTTTGGGCGTGGCAGGCGTCGGACGTACACAGATTGCCGTCGTCGCACTTGATCACAGCGCCGGGTTTGCACTTGCCGGCCGAGCAGATGTCCCCTTTGGTGCAGGCGTTATTGTCCGTGCACGCCTTGCTGGTGGCCTTGGTGGTGCAGCCGCTCTTGACGTTGCAGCTGTCGTCCGTGCACGGGTTGCCGTCGTTGCAGACCGGCGGCGCCCCCGCTTTGCACTTGCCGCCGCTGCAGACGTCCTTTTGGGTGCACGCATTGTTGTCGCTACACGCGGCGCTGTTGTGCTTGAACACGCAGCCTGTCGCGGGACTGCAGGAGTCGTCGGTACAGCTGTTGCCGTCGTTGCACTTGAGCGCCGGGCCAGCTTTGCACTTGCCGCCGCCGCAGACGTCTGTCGTGGTGCACTTGCTACCGTCGCTGCACTTGTTGGCGTTGTGCGCGAATACGCAGCCCGTCGCCTTGTTGCAGCTATCGGTCGTGCATGGGTTGGTGTCGTTGCAGACCACCGCGGCGTGCTGGCAGCCCTTGGCGATATTGCACGAGTCGTTGGTGCACTTGGACTTGTCGTCACACGAGATGGCCGTGCCTGCGACGCACGACTTGGCCACGCACTTGTCGCCGGTCGAACACTTGCCGGCGCTGCACGCGACGCTGTTGGCCGTGTGCAAGCACCCCTTTGCGTTGCAGCTATCGACCGTGCAGACGTTGCCGTCGTCGCAGTTGATGGCGCACTTGCAGGCGCCTGACGCGTCGCACTTGGTGTTCTTCTCACAGGTGCCGCACGAGCCTCCGCAGCCGTCGTCGCCGCACTTTCGGGTGCCGCACGAAGGCTCGCACGTGCATGGCTTGTACGGCGCGCCCACGGGGGTCGGTTTGCCGGTCGTGTTGCAGGTATAAGCGCCGTCGCTGAACATGCCGCCCTTGGCCGCCCAGCCGCACGTGTTGTTCGCGCACGCCTTGGCCACCAACTGGCCGCTGTCGTTGCAATGTTTGACGATGTTCTTCTCGCAGCAGCCGCGCCACGAGATGCCACCGCAGTTTGATGAGTGCGCCAGCAAGGTGGCCGATGAGCTCTGGGCGATGTCGAAGACGTTTTTGAGCTGCAGCAGGTTGGCGGGGTCCTGGTTGGTTTTGCCACCGACAAGCTTGTTGTCCGTCCCCATCGTGTACTTGCGCACCGTGCCGTCGACCTGCAGCAGCGTGAGGGTCCAACCGATGGCGATTTTGCGGATCTTCTTGAGGCCCGAGGGCAGCTTGATGGTGGGCACCTGCTTGCGCCAATAGCCCCAGACCGTCACGGTGCCGTCCGCGTGCAGGGCCGCCCCGAGACAGTCGCCGAGCGCGATCTGGGTCGCGACGACGCCGGCGGGGATGTTCAGCATCGTGCCATCCTGGTTGCACGCCGCGACGTTGTTCAGCTTCTTGCTGTCGATGAGCGAGATTACTTCGACCGTGCCGTTGCTCCGCAAGAACGCGGCAACGAAGGTCGACGCCACCGCCGACTTGACGCCCTTGAGCGCCTTGACCTTGGCCAACCCCTTGCCACCATTCCAGTCTTTGCCCCACGGCGTGACCGTGCCGCCGGCCTGCACCGCAAGACCGTAGCTGTAGCCGCCCGCGAGCGTGACCGAGGTGTTCAGGTTGGACGGCAGCTTGGGCGTGATGTTGGTCGTGGACAGCTCCGACCATACGCCGGCCGCGGTCTTCACCCAGCAGATCCCGGGATTGCAGACCAGGTCGACGTAGGGGCCCTTGGCCTTGAGCGTCGGTCCCTCGTAGCCCTTGTAGGTGGAGAACTGGTAGACGCTGCCGTCCTTCTTTAGCGCAAACCCACCAGCGATCGAGTTGGTGGCGACTTTGACGACGTCGCTGAGCCCCTTGGGCGAGAAGCCGTTGAGCTTGCCGCCGTTGTAGTTCCAGGCGGTCACTGTGCCGGTGGCGTGGCCAGACACCGGGATCAGCACGCCGCAAGCCACCACGGCGACGGCAGCGGCCAGCGCTGTCCGCAAAATCACGACGCTCGGCTCAGCCGTGGACTCGTAGCGATTCATTTGCTGGCGATGTGCGGAGGGCAGGGAACGTTGACACAGTACGTTTCGCGTCGGATCGCTGTCAACGTCGATCAACGCCGAGCGCGGCGTGGGTGGGCACGCGTACGGCCGGGCACCTACCACTGTTTGCAGAACAGTTTCTTGAAGCTGTAGTTGTGCGCGTCGGCGATGTACACGGTCCACATCCCGTCGCTGCCAAGCCCGAGCGGGTTGTTGAACTGCGCCTTGAGCGCGTCGGTGTTGCTCGCCGAACCAGGTTTGGTGGGGATGCCAGCGATGGTGGAGACGTGGCCGTCGCGGTCGATAAGGCGCGCGGTCTGGTTGATGGACTCGATCACAACGCCATCTCCGGTCGCGATCCGGACGATGTCGCGGGGCAGGTAGAAGAGCGCGCCGGCGCCATCGCCGTCGTTGTGACCAAACTTCGTGGTGGCCTTGGGCCCGGCGCCCGCGAGCGTGGTGACCGCGGCGCCTTTGGCGATGCGGATGGCGTGGTTGCCCTCGTCGGCGATCCACACGTGCCCGGTCTCGGGGTCTTCGGACACACCGGATGGCAAGTTGAATCGCGCGCTCAAGCCGGCCGCGTTGACATAGCCGTTCGGTGCCGTGGTCAACAAGGGCCCCCACTGGATGGTCGACGCGCCGGCTGCCGTGAGCCGCCGGATCCGGTGCCCCTCGCGTTCGGCGACGAGGAGCATGCCGTTTTGACGTCGCGCCAACCCGCGCGGGTAATAGAAGTGAGCGCCGGAGCCGGTTCCATCCTTGTGCCCGGCAGTGCCACCCGCGATGACCTTGGCGACATTGCTCGAGCCGATCGTCACCGACCAGATCTTGTGGTCCCCGCCCCACTCCGCGACGTGCAACAGGTCGTCGCTGGCGATGATCGACCCCGGCGACTTGATGAGCGTGCTGCCGCCGTTGGGTGTCTTGAGCTTGAGGGTGGTCACGACCCCGGATGGGCTGATACGAGCCAGGCGATTGATGTTCTTGTCGACCACGTAAAGATCACCGGTCTTGTGCCAGGCGATATCGAAGGGAAGCTGGAACGCGCCGGGTTTGCCGTCTTGTTGCGCTGGGAAACCCGTCCCCGCGATGGTTTCGACGCGCCAGGCCTTGCAGTCCTTCCACTTGCACTGCGCGTCGCACTTGCCTTTGTGGCTCGGGATGCCGGGATCGCACTGCTCGTTTGCGGTCGCCTCGACGACCCCGTTGCCGCACTGCTTGTTCTGCTTGTTGACGCACACAGACGCTTGACACTCCTTGTTGGCCCCGCACGACGTGCCGTCCTTGTGCGGCAGGTTGTGGCAGGTCCCGTGGAGCAGCCCACACTGGTCGTCGGTACACGGGTTCTTGTCGTCGCACAGCGACTTGTCGAGGGTGTTGAAGCCAACGCAGCTGCCGCTCTTGCAGCCGTCGTTGATGGTGCACTTGGCGCCGTCGTCGCAAGCCGTTCCTTCGTGAGCCGGGGACGCCGCGCACTTGCCCGTCTTCGGATCGCAATAGGCGACGCTGCAGGGTGCCTTGGTGGTGCAAGCGAGCGGCTTGACCACTTTCTTCACGCACTTGCCCGACGCGCACACCAGCGTTGCCTTGCACTTATCGCCGTCGCCGAACTGCGCACAATCTGCGTCGGTTGTGCAGGCCGAGATGTCGGTGCCGGACTTGCACGCGCCCTTTTCACACGAATCCGACTTGGTCGCCGGGTTGCCGTCATCGCAGGGCGTATTCGGTGACGCCTGGTCGGCCGCGCACTTGCCGGTCTTGACGTCGCAGGTGTTGACGATGCAAGGGGCCGCGCTCGATGGCGGGCAGACGACAATCGTCTTCACATTCACGACGCATTGCCCGGACTGCCCCGCGACCTTGACGCACTTGAGCGTCCCGTTGCAGGCGTTGCCGTCTTCCTTGGCCTTGCAGTCGGCGTCGCTTTGACAACCGCACGTATTGACGCTCGCGAGGCATTTTCCGCTCTTGCACTTGTCATCCTGGGTGCAGCTTGTGTTGTCGGCGTCACACCCAAGACCGTTGTTCCGCGCCGTCATCACGCATTTGCCGGTCTTCTTCTGGCAGACGTTGCTGACACACACCGTATCGTCGACCGATGGGCACTTGATCTTGGTCGCGTGGTTGAGCTCGCAGGTGAACGGCTGCTTGGTCTTGTCGCAGTACAGGGTGCCGTTGCACACATCGCCGTCGTCTTTGGTGACGCAGTCGTTGTCGGTCTTGCACTCGCAGAGGTTTGCGCCCGCCTGGCAGACGCCCTTTTTGCAGCTATCGCCGACCGTGCACGGGTTGCCGTCGTAGCACTTGCCGAACGCGTTGACGAAGACGGCTTTGCATTTGCCGGTCTTGGGCTGGCAGATGTTGCGGATGCACGCGGTGTCGTCGACGGTCGGGCAGGTGATGGCGGTGGCGGGGTTGTTCACGCACTGGCCGGTGACCTTGTTGCAGAAGAGGTTGCCGTTGCAGAGGTTGCCGTCCTCGTGTTTGAGGCAATCGGCGTCCGCCGCGCACTTGCAGGTGTTGGTGCCCGATGAGCAGGCCCCGGCTTTGCAGTGGTCGCCGATGGTGCACTTATCGCCGTCTTCGCAGGCGACGAGGTCGGCCTTGTTCTTGGCGCCGCACAGGCCCGTCTTGACGTCGCAGACGTTTGTGAAACAGCTGCCTGCCTTGGGATCGGCGCACTTGACGACGCTCGCCGGGTTGATCTTGCAGGTGTAGTCCTTCTTCTTGGATTTATCGCAGTACATCAAGCCGTTGCAGCCGTTTCCGTCGTCTTTCGCCACGCAATCGGCGGCCTTCTTGCACTCGCACAAGCTGGTCTTTCCCGCGGCGCATGAGCCCTTGCCGTCGCACGCGTCTCCGCTGCTGCAGACGTCCCCGTCGTCACATGCCACCGATGTCGGCTCGGGCGTAAACGCGCACTTTCCGGTGTCGGGGTGGCACTTGTTCGTGCGGCACGGCGTATCGGCGGCGTCGGTGCATTCGACCACGGACTTGGGGTTGAACTTGCAAACGTGCGGCTTGGCGCCAAGGTCGCAGAAGTACTTGGGCGCGCATTTGCCGAGCTTTTCATCGACCTCTTTCTGCTTGCCGAAACAGTCGCTGGTCGCCTTGCACTCGCAGATGTCGGCGCTGCCCACGCACTTTCCGGCCTTGCAGTGGTCGCCCGTGGTGCACACGTCATCATCGTCACAGGCGGCACCATCTTTGGCGTTTTCGCACGGCACATCGACACACGCTGCCGCCGGGCCGGAGAACTTCTCGCACGCCGTGAGCGTCCCCGACGCGCAGCTCCGCTCGCCCTTGCACCGGGTCGCGACGACGACGCCGTTCTTCTCCTCGACCGCACACGACGTCGCCAGCGCCTCTTCCTCGGCGACCTTCGAGCACGCGCAGGTGCCGAGCGTGGTGTTGTCCTTGGCGTCGACCTTGACGCAGGCCTTGGTCGTGCCACCGCCGACCTTCTGAGACAGCCGACACGCATGACCCTCGGGGCACTGTTTGTCCGACGCGCATTGCACGCCGCAGAAGGAGCCGGCCGTCGTCCCGTAGTTGATGCACCACAGCGGCTTGGGCGCCGCGAATCCGCAGTGGTCATGTTTGGTGCACGGGCGGCAGGTCGTGCCAAATGTCGGCACGCAATAGCTCTGTTGGTCGGCGCCGCCGATGACGGTCGTGCAGGTGAAACCGTCCGCGCACGTGTCGAGGCAGCCCTTGGCACAGCGCTTGCCGTCAGGCGTGTCGATGCACAGGCCGGAGTCGCATTGACCATGGCCAAGGCATTTGCAGCCAGCTTCCCCCGGGCAGTCGCGGGCGTTGGCGGGCGTGTCGTCGGCTCGGCGAGAGCTCGTGTCCGCGGTGTCCGTTTCAACCGGAACTGCTCCGTCGAGCGTGTCGGACACGCCGGTCGCGACGTCGGGGCTGTCATCGCCCGGTCCACATCCGAACGTCGCAACGCACGCCACAACGCCGCAGAGCACGAAGATTCGGAGGTGCATCGAGAAGCCCACGTTTGCCAGCAGGACGTCTAGCGTACGTTCAAACCCACGCCGGCGCGCCGCTCCTCACGCGCTATCTCGTCGGCCAGCTAGCGCCTCGGACCTGGTTTCGGTGGAGCACATACACATAGCTCGCGGCGGCGCCGGGGGGCTATTGGACCACCTCGGCGACCGCCGCGACGGGCTGCTTCCCGCTATTTGCCGGGTGCGACAGTGCGGGTGTTGAGTGGCTGCGTCGGCCGGTAGTTGTCGCTGAACAGGGTGGTGAAGGATTTTACCTGAGCGGTGCTCGCGGTCCGTGCCTCGCTGAACACGACCCAGGAAACGCCCTCGCTGCACGGCGGCGTCGTCAGCGACCCCTTGTACGTCCAGCCCTTCAGCTTGCCGGGCAGCAGTTTCATGAGGTCGATCTTGGCACCACTGACGTCCTTCGCCGGGCCTTCGTGGTCGGGGAGGTTGGCGAACAGCGGCTTGAGCGTCGCGTCTTCAGCGCCTTCGTCGATCAAGACTCCCAGCACGGCGAGTTTGCCGCCGGCGTCCGAGTGCACCATGTGCAGTTCGAGTGGCGCGTCACCACCACCGAGGGTGTGCTCGCTGTGCGCGTGCAAGTGGAACTGCAGCAAGTCGTATTTCGTGCCCCCCATCTTCATGGAACTGCCGGTAGGAACGTTGACCTGCACCGTGTGACCGTTGTTGAGCACGTTGACCGGGATCTCCTTGTAGTCGAACTCGAGCGTCGAGAAGTTGCCCGCGACGGTTTTGACGTCGTCGATGTCGATCGGGGACTGCTCTTTGCCGTCTTTGCACGTCTTAAACGCAGCGTCCAGGTCGCCCCAGTGGCTGGGACCCGTGTCGCCGTGGTAGCTCCAATGTCCGTGGCTCGCGCCGGCCTCGCCGCCGTCGATCTTGCGACCATTGAGCGGCGTAACAGGCCGAAAATTTGCCGAATATAGCCCGGTGAAGGCCGCTATCTGAGCTTCACTCGCCTCGATCTTGTGGTCGAGCACGATCCATTTAACAGCTTCCGTGCACGGTGGCGTGGTGAACGAGCCGCTGTACCGCCAGCCCGTCATCGTAGCTGGCAGCAGCTTGTTGGCGTCCACCGTCGCGCCATCGACCTTCTTGGTGGTGTCGGCCGCAGTCGGCAGATTCGCGAACACGTCCTTGAGCGCCGCATTCTCCGCGCCCTTGTCGATGAAGACGCCGACGACTGCGTAGTTGCCGGCGGCTGAGGCATGCACCATGTGCATCTCGAGCGGGCTCGACTTGCCGTCCACGGTGTGCTCGCTGTGGGCGTGAAAGTGAAACTGCAGCAGATCATACTTCGTGCCGTCGACCTCAAGCTGACTGCCTTTGTCGTAGTTGACCTGGATCGTGTGACCGTTGTTCACGACCGACAGAGCCGTTGTCTTGTAGTGGGGTTTGATATCCTTGTGCGTGCCGGCGGCGACAGCGTGGGCGTCGATGTCGATCGGCGACTGCGCCTTGCCGTTTTTGCACGGCGCGTACTCGGTCTTCAGATCGCCCCAATGGCTCGGAGCACCCTCGCCTGTGTACGACCAGTGCGGTTCATGCGCGGCTTCTTTGCCGTCGTCACCGTCCGAGCCGCACCCGCCAAAGCATAAGGCGGTCAGCGCCAAAAGCGCCACGCCATTTCGTCTCCACATCTTCATCGCAATCTCCGTCATAGGGCTCAAGACGACGCTACCGGCGCCGCCAGGCTTTCATGTTTGTCTTCGAGTCGGCGCCACGCGCTCCGTCAAATTCACGGACCGCGACCCAGATGGTTCTCTTCAGGCTTCTCGCTGTTCTCGCAGTTCTTGGTGTTCGTCGAGCTTTCGCCAAGTGAGACGAACCGTCAACCCGCGGTCAAGGCGGCCAAGGCCGTCTGCACCACTCCAACCCAATCGCGGGCAAACCCGCTGGCACCCATGCGCGGGTGGTAGTGGTCGAGCACCGAGCGCAAGGCGTTGACGTCGCGCCGACG
>Ga0114933_10001003_pt1 | contig 32607 bp, 42 predicted proteins | sample 4SBtaG_FD_89691 | JGI IMG/M metagenome (GOLD analysis project Ga0114933, IMG submission 89691) | Deep subsurface microbial communities from Kolumbo volcano to uncover new lineages of life (NeLLi) - 4SBTROV12_W25 metaG | ecosystem: Environmental > Aquatic > Marine > Volcanic | place: Kolumbo... | reverse complement strand
TCTACTGTAACCCCACGTATGTATTTTAATGACACTGCTGATGCAGTAGTTCAAATCCCACCGGGTACAACCGCAGAAATTAATGAACATCGGTTTGCTAAATATACAGTTGGTGGTAGTGAGTATGCAGTTATGTATCCCGAAGGAGACAGAGATGGAACTGCCGGTGACCCTTATGCTTTTATAGGAGTTAATGCTTCTAATGCTATAGCCCCTTATTCTCGTATATATTCTCTTTATCATAACCTCACAGCTGGAGCTGTTGGTGCTGCATCATTAACATTTGGTGACGCTGATACAGGAATTTATAGTGGGGCTGCTAATACTATATCAATAACTTGTAATGGTAATAAAGAGTTAGAAATTAGTTCAGGTGGTTTGTATGTTGATAGTTGGGCTTCAGGAAGTGGTACTAATGTACATGTTGCATCAGATTTGCTAATTAGAGAAACATCATCTATAAGATTTAAAGATAATGTTGTAGATATGGAAACCGATACTTCTAATATTTATGACCTTAGACCAGTAACATTTGATTGGAATGATAAATCAGCTCATCCGGGTAAAAAAGATATTGGACTAATTGCAGAAGAAACTGAAAAAATATATCCTGAAATAGTAAATTATGATGAAAATGGATTGGCAGAAAGCATAAGTTATCAAAAATTATCAGTATTATTGTTATCAGAGATGAAAAAATTAAAAGATGAAATAAAAGAACTAAAGGAGAATAAATAATGCCAGATGTAACAGTATCATTTACAGATGCACAATGGACTAGAATAGTAGCAGCTTCGTCAACAATAAAAGCCTTAGATGAAACTGGGGATATTGATGCAACTTATTTGTCTAATAAACTCAAAACTCTAGTAGCCAATTGGGTTAAAGCACATGAAGAAAAAGCGTCAGTCTCAGACTTCTAAAATCATACAGTATAGATACGACAATCCTCACGACACTCTTCAACAAATAGGAAATGCGTTTAAAGTATCTAGACAGTATATATATAAAGTACTGAAACAGAACAATGTTCCTAGTTTAAGAGCCAAAAGAATGAAAGATGCTCGTCATTGTAAAATATGTGGCGAGTTAAGTACAAAATTAGTACATGATGGCTCATGCCATTTCCAATATTATAACATCAAAGTAAATTGCCATTATTGTAGAGTCCCATTCTACAGAAAACGATCTCAAATAGTACAGAAATATAATCGTGGATATGATAGAATGTATTGTAGTGGAGAATGCTATCATACTGAACGCAGATTGTATGGATATAAACGATGATTTAATAACCCAATGGGAACCTAAAATACAAAAAATGGTGTCTACTTCTTATATTGCGGGGCTTGATAAGGAAGATATAGCACAAGAACTTAGAATTTCACTTGTAAAAGCAGCTAAAGCATTTAATCCAGATAAGGGAGCAATTTTTCATACTTATCTACACACATCTTTAGTTAACACCATTAGAACTTTAATAAATAAAGCACAGCGTCAACTTAATTCTAGAAGTATTGATATGACCGATATTTATGAAACTACTCCAGCTGAAATTATTAGAGCACTTACAGATCCAAATCACTATCAAGAAGAGGTAGATATTAGTCTGTGGGTAGATTCACAGAATTTAGCAAATAAAGAAAAGTTATTTCTTCAATTAAAATTAGAAGGTTTAACTATGGAAGAGATCACTGAGGATTTAGGTGAATCAGCATACAAAGTTAGACAAGGACTTAGAGACAAACTGCAACAAGAAAGTGATACGGACGAAGATGCCTAGAAGAATGAGAAGGTCAGGACGTTTGATTCAAAAACCTAAGAACAAAAAGGTTGATAATAAGTTTAGAGTTATTGCTCATGGACATAATGGAGATTTTTGGACTCATGGAGAATACCCTACTTTTGAAGATGCTAAACAAGAAGTTGACATGCTCCCCATTTCTAACGTAGACTATTTAGTATATTCTGATAAAAATAGGGTGCTTTACACAAAGGAGAACGATAAAGATGGCTAGTTTTGAATATATTGAGTCCGCAATTATTCTAAATTTGGACAACAAAACTAACTTACGTACATTTAAACACACCGAAAAAGACTTTGCAAGGCACGGGGGTGCTTATAATTTCGTTGTTAATCATTTTGATAAGTATGGAGAGTTTGCTTCTGAAGAAGTTTTACTAGAAAACTATCCCGAACTTGACCCCACAGCTAATTCTGTTAATTTTGAGTATGCTATTGAGCAGTTCAAAGATCAAGTATTACAACGCACTATCATAAAAACAGTTCAAGAACAGAGAGAATTGGTCAAAGACAATCCTAAGAAAGCTTTAGCTAATCTTATGGTAGGTCTAACAGACATTGAAGTGGTTTATGATGAAGATGTTTTTTCATACGATAGCGGTAAGCTTACTAGATTAGATGAGTGGAGAGAACGTACGGATAAAAGAAAGCTTGGGGATGGATTAATGGGGATTCCAACTAGCTTTCAAACCATTAATCAAACTGGTGTTGGGTGGATGCCCGGCGAGTTAATATCTGCTTTTGCACGTCCTACTATTGGTAAGACATGGTTATGTGTGCACGCAGCAGCTGTATCTGTGTTTAATAATCACAGAACTTTATTTATTTCTACAGAAATGCCTAGTACGGCTATTAGTATGAGGCTAGATGTAGTGTTAGCAAAATTGATGGGTTATAATCTTTCCCACAGATCATTAAGATATGGGGATCCGATAGACGAGGAAGAGTATACTAAGTTTTTAGAAGAATCAAATGCAGGTTCTTTATTAGTATGTGACCATATTTCAGGTCAAATGGGTATATCTATGAATGCAATTGCAGGGTTAGTAAGGAAACATAGCCCTGAGTTCGTAGTAATTGATGGTGTTTATTTGGTGGGCACCAGCGATCCTAAGAAAGCTGCATGGGAGCAATCCCACCAGTTATTTTATGGGCTAAAAAATTTAGCTACATCGACAAACACACCAATTTTTGTCACTACCCAAGCTACACGAGATGCAGCAACGGACATGTTTACTCCTCCGAAAGCAAATCAAGTAGCCTTTGGAGATGCTTTGATAAGAGCAGCTGACGTAGCCTTAGCCATGTGTGGTATCGAACAAGATGATCAGAAGAGACTGGTTCAATTTCAGAAATATAGAGATGGTGAATTAGCTAAAGACACAACGGTTATGCAATGGGCAGTAGACAATGGTAATATAGAAGAAGTTCCTGACTATAGATGGGACGAATACTAAGCTAGGAGGCTTATAATGGGAATATTTGATTGGTTTAATTCAACTGACGATAATTCTGATAACAACATAATCGTAAAATCTACTCGAAGTAAGGGAGATGGGCGACCAATGATTGACATTACTGTAGGTGATATTAGAAAAGGAATTGCCACAGACGAGAATGGTTATCGAAACGAAGTAGTTTTATTTCTAAGAAAAAACAAAAGGGATAGATAGTGGTAGATTGGTACTCTATACTTATAAAATATGGAGTTGCCATACCAAACGAAGAGCAAATAATTATTCATTGCCCTTTTCATGAAGACAGACGAGAGTCTTGTTCTATAAACCTTGATAAAGGAGTGTGGATTTGCTTTGCTGGTTGTGGTCAAGGGGGACTAAAATACTTTATAAAGAAATATACTGGTAAATCTTGGGAAGAACTCAACGAAGACTTCCAAGTTCAGACCTATGATTTAGATTTTAATTGGTTTGATGAGGTATCAGATAACGAACAAGCAGATACCGTGAGTGTTCCAGAGGTTACTTTAGACATAGAGGACAATCATTGGATCTATAATAGGGGATTTTCTTATGAATCGATATTAAAGTGGGGGTGTAAAACCAATAAGTATGGGGATTTTATGATTCCTGTAGAAGATATGGATTCTAATGTAAAGGGGTGGATAACACGTAGAAGATCTGCCATACCTAAGTATTTGTTTACTAAAGGGTTCTCAAAATCTAAGGTCTTATTTGGAATAAACCAATTGTATAACACAGATATGCTTTATATAGTTGAGGGGGCTCTAGACTGCATGTGGCTAAATCAACATGGTTATTCTAGTGTGGCTGTTTTGGGAGCAAGTATTTCAAAAAATCAGATCAATTTGCTCAGTAAACTAAACCCCTCCGAGGTGGTATTAGCCCTTGATAATGATGAAGCGGGAGCACGAGGTATAGAGAAAGCTACAGTTGACATGAAAGACAGATTTCTGTTATCATATCTTACGTTACCTGATAATTATAAAGATGTTCAAGAAATTTATAATCCTCAGACATTACGTAACGTTATGTTAAATAAAACGATATTTTAAGGAGTTTTACATGGGTGGTATAGCAAAAATAAATAAAGGAAGAGAAGACCTAAGACAACCGCAGGTCGAACGACCTAGTGCAAGAGAAGTGTGGATGAAAGATGGAGATCAAATCTTTGCAACAGCGATAGCTACAGGTGCTGAGAATGATCCAAATTTAGATGATGTATATCTTTACACTTTTAGGATTGGTAATAACTGGACAAATTTAATAAAAGATCCTAGTGTAGATGCTAGTTCGGTCCCTGAAGATACTTATGCTTCACACAAATTTGCTTTTTGGGCATATGTGCATAATATAATTCACACAAGAAAAGACAGTAACGGTAGAATTATACCGGGTTCTGAAGATTGGGTAGAGATAGAAGGACCATCAGGGAAAAAGATATTTAGAGAAGATGTTAATGATTTTAAAGTAGTATCTCTTGGGTTTGGTAGAGGAGACGCTAACTGGAATCAACTAGTAGATGTTTATAATGATTGGGGTTCTTTAGACAAAGGTGTTATGCGACTAAAAAGAACGGGTACAGGAATGTTAGATACATCATATCAAATAGTCGCTACTGCTAAAACTGAAGAAGTACCAGCAGATAAAAAAGTTGAAATAGCTGAATTACCAAAAATTAAAGATTATTACATGGAAAGGTATGGGAATAGTATTCCAACATCAGATGCTCCAACAGCAAATGATGCTGAGACAACACTTTTCTAATGACCGTTGTTACAAACTCGGTCTTTACTCAAGAAATCAATAAGCTAGAGTCGGCATTAGAGGTAGAGCCTACTTTAGTTGTTGACGTAGAAACGAATGGTTTGGATCCCTTTGGGGTTAATCAAATCTGTGGTGTTGGTGTAGGTCAGACCTCCGAGTCAGGCTTATATCAATACTACCCGTTTCGACATCATCTAGGGGAAAACTTACCCTTAGACAACCTTGTTTCATTAATAGATCTACTTAACCACTCAGTAAAACAGTATATAGGTTATAATCTTAAGTTTGATCTACACTTTTTAGAAAAAGATGGTTTAATACCAATTGATAAAAAATTAATAGACGTAATAGTAATGGTGCGTCTTGTAGAACATTCTGATATAAAAGATTTGGGGCTTACCCCAACTGCAAAGCGTAATTATGGTGATAGTGCTGTGCAGTATGACATAGATACGAAAAAACAACTTAGATCTAATAAATGGAATAAGGATTTTTCAATGGCTCCTCCTTCTTTTTTAGGGGAGTATTGCAAGAAAGATGTTGCACTTACCGCAAGAATATACAACGATTACCTCCGTAAAATAAAAAAGACTGATCAAATGAACGTTTTTGACTTTGAAAACGATTTGACATCTGTGTTGTATACAATGGAAAAGCGGGGGGTAGCCATTGATAGAGATTATGCTAGGCAATCTGAGGTTTTAATACTTGAAAGACAAAATGAAGTCAGAGAAGAAGTTTATAAACTTGCGGGCAGAGAATTTAATATTTCTTCCCCAGCACAGATTGGGGAAATTTTTACAGAGTTTGGGATTGAATCGCCTGTAAAAACTCCTAAAGGGCAAGACTCTTGGAGTGAAGCAGCTTTAGTGAATATAAATCATAGAATGGCTGGCTTAGTAAGACAGTATAGGACTCTAGATAAGCTAAGGTCTACTTATATCGAACCATATAAAGACATTCAAGTCATGCATACCTCTTTTTGTAATTGGGGTACTGCCACAGGCAGGTTATCAAGTAGAGAGCCTAACCTACAAAACATACCTAGGAACCATTTTAAGTTACAGGAACGCACTTTAAATGCTGATGAAAAGGCAGAAGTGTTGGGTAAAATTGCGGCAACTGTAAGTGCTAAGGGTGTTACGCTAAATGCCGACCTTTCTGATGATGTCCTAAATACATGGTCTTTTGTTGGCGATGAATCATTCAATTCACAGGACAACTCGCAAATATCTATTAGGAGACTATTCATTCCACGTCCAAAGTACTCCTTAGTTGGATTTGATTACAGTCAAATGGAAGTTAGAGTGTTCATGTCTTATTTTAGAAACGAAACAATCGATGAAATTTTAAATAAAGATGATGTAGATTTTCATAGTGAGGCGGCAAAGTTAGCCTTTCAAGTAGACGAATCTTCAGATAAGTTCAAAGAGTATCGTCAAGCAGCCAAAGCAATTACTTTTGGTACTATATATGGAATAGGGAACAAAAAACTAGCTCAACAACTAAGCACTACACCAAAAGAGGCGGGGAAATATAAGAAACAATACTTTGCAGGCATGAAAGGATCTAAAGAGTTCTTTGATAAGGTAGTTGCTACTGTAACTGCTAGAGGTTGGATAAAGAATAAGTATGGTAGACACTATAGAATTGATCCAAAGTTTGCTTATAAAGGTGTAAATTATCTCGTACAGGGTACAAGTGCTGATCTTTTAAGTGAGAGAATGCTAAAAGTAGATGAATATTTACAAGATAAGGAAAGTAACCTGTTATTACAAGTACACGATGAGATTATTTGTGAAATACATGACTCAGAACTTGAAACAGTACCTTATAAGATTAGAGATATACTTGAGATAAACACATTGGACATCCCATTAAAAGTAGATATGGAAATCTTTCAAGGTTCGTGGGCAGTAAAAAAAGATTTGAAACCCCTTACATTTGATGATCTTATAGATTGGGACTAAGATGAAATATAACGAAGAAGAAATAATAAAAGAAATTGCTGAGTATGTACAAAATACTTATGGAGAGCATTATAGTGAAGGAGATGTTCAGACTTTAGACTTTATAGAAGCGTGTGGCGATGCCGAAGCGTTCTGTAGGAGCAATATTTTAAAGTATGCATCTCGTTATGATAAAAAGGGAACACCTCGTAAAGACATTTTCAAGATTATTCATTACGCTATGCTGTTACTCCACTTTAGCGACAAGAATAGTAAATGATAATAATACCTCACACACAAGAAATGATTGATAGAGCTAAGGTTCGAGCTGATCAAATGGGTGAAATACGCAATTCGATCACTCGTGGGGCAGGTAACCTAGCTGGTTTCTTAGGAGAAGAAGCTATAAAAGAATATCTTGGGGCTGAAATAGTAGAATCTGACGAGAAGTTTGATTACGACATATTCCTTAACGGAGAATGTATAGAAGTAAAAACTAAAAGAAGAACAGTAGCTCCCAAAGATTATTATGATGTATCCGTTGCATCTACAAGTACCCACCAACGCCCTGATACTTATATCTTTATTAGCCTAGAATTTAATGAATCGATAAAAAACAATGGGGCAAAAGCTTACAGGGGGCTAAAGAACATTTGGTTGTTAGGTAAGAAAGACGCTAAACAGTACTTTGAAGAGGCTACTCTCTGGAAGAAGGGCGATGTAGATACTTCTAATGAATTTACTACCTTGGTAGATATGTGGAACCTACCGATATCAAAGCTGATTTGCAAATTTTAATTTCTTTGGGTATAATAAAAAAATAGCATTTGCTATAACTTCATTGTTATACTCACCAATATGGGAGTTGAAGCAGGAAGTAAACATAAATTGCACAAGGAGGCTTACTCATGGCAATTAAAAAACACAAGCTTCTAGTAGAAGATATTAGAAGAATTAGACCAAGGCGAGAAGGGTCAGAAAATATTCATTTCGCACTAGTGCCCTTTTCTGGGCTACCGCAAGGACTACCCGATAAACCAAACGTCAGATCACGAGACGATTTAGGCTTAGGGATAACACCATCGCATCCAGTATATAAAAATTTGGACAAGACGATTAAAGGTGAAGTGGGCACGCCAAGCAAATTCCATTTAAAAAATGGTGGGATTAATTTGGCGGTATCATCAGTTTCAAAGATCAGTGATACTGAATATGAAATATTCGTTGATGAAGAATCTGAAGGTATTACAAACGGGGGGCACACATATGAGCTTATTACTCGAAATGTTGATGCCGGCACAGCTGCTGAAGAAAGTGTCTTCGTACAAATCATTGAAGGCATGGATACCGATGTAAAGCAAGAAGTTGCTATTTCTAAAAATTCTCAAGTAAATGTAGATAAGGTTTCTATGTTTAATACTTTGGGACTATTTGATTCTTTGAAAGACTACTTAAATTCAATTCATCACCCATATGCCCCTTTGATAGCATATGAAATGAATTCGCAGGCTCCTATAGATGTAGGAGATGTGATATCTAAAATGATGATTTTAGACTCAGAAAAGTATCCATTATACTTTGGGGATGACAGAGCACAGACTAGACACCCTGTAGGAGTGTATACAGGAAAGACCGCAGCATTACAGAGGTACGAGGATAGGATAGAAGTTTATGAGAAAATGTTTAAAATCTTACCTAATATTTTAGAGTTGTCTGAAATACTTCAAGTAGGTGTTGCTAAAACTAATACTAAACTATTTGGAAATGGTGCTAATAATAGGAAGTGGGTTAAATCTACCCCAGTTAAAGAATTTCCAATCATTGGTAGTTCTGCTCCTTATATAATAGCTGGGCTAGTAAAAGGTCTATTATCTGGATTTAGAGTTTTAGTAGATCCTGATAGCCTTGATTGGAAGATTAAGTTTTCTGATGTAAAGAAGATTGCTGATAACTGTATAGCAGACATGACTGACCTTCTAAGAAACGTTGGTAATGACTTTGATAATGAAGTTAACCCAATGGCTAGAAGCATTACGTTATGGAGTGGGGCGGCTAAGATTGTAAAGACTAAGGCAGATCAATACTTACTTAGCTAAAGCAGACTTAGATAATAACTAGACTTTAGTTACTTTCTAAGCTATACTTATAGTACATTAATTTGTACAGACCCCCCGTTACACGCTTGAGACGGGGGGTTTATTATAAGGAGAATCAACAATGGCAAAAGTAAGTGCCCACATTGGATATACTTTTAGAGTAGGTCCATTAGACCAAAATCAATACGGAAGGGTTGACTTAACAGTTGACCAAATAGATACTGAACTACCTACCGAACCACAGCTAGAAGATGCTGAAAAAGCAGCTGATATTATCTGGACGTTTATAAAAGGCAAGGTAGACACACAGATCGAGGCTATGTTAAATGAAGAAGAATAAAATATCTTCTAGAGCCATGGTATTAGAATCGATTCTAGGAGAACGAGAACGACAAGATAAACTGTTTGGGGAACAAAATCATGATGATGCTTGGTGGAATATTCTAACCACTGAGAAGAATGGAGATATCGCAGAAGAAGTCTTTGGTCAAAATGATACAAAATTATTTATAGAACTAGTTCAAACAGCTGCTACCTACTTCGCGTGGGCAGAAGCAGTAAAGAGGAGAATCGATGGATAACACAGCAGAAGAAGCTATACAAAAACTACTGAAGAAAAAGAATTTAAATTTTCAATTAGGGGATAGTGACGATTTTGTAACAAACAGGATTCCTTTTAATATTCCAGCACTGGACAAATTGACTGGTGGGGGTATTCCTTTAAAGAAAATGACACTTATATATGGTCCTACTAACGTAGGAAAGTCTTATTTAGCATCTCAAATAGTAGTAAATGCTCAACAAATGGGTGGATCGGCTATTTGGATAGACACTGAATTATCTTATGATAAGGATTGGATGGCTACCTGTGGAGTAGATCCTAAAAAGATTTTAATTTCACAACCAACTACAGGTGAAGAAGCCATGGAGCATGTTAGAGAAGCCATGATTGAAGGAGTGAAAGTTATTGTGTTAGATAGTATTGCAGGTTTAGTACCAGCAAATGTGTCTGCAGAAGACTTTGGATTCAGTCCTATGGCGTGGCAAGCAAGATTTGTTAACAGTTCTTTCCCAAAACTTTTCCCACACCTACAAAACGGATCAGCCTTTGTAGCAATCAATCAAGTACGTGCTAGCATGGGACCCGTAGCATTAGACAATATGCCGGCAGGGCAGGGACAAGTGTTCTTTGCTCACTCTATTATGCAAGTACAGCGTAAAGGTTGGATAACAGAAGGAGACCAAAAGGTAGGGTTTGATATGAATATTAGATTACGAAAGACCAAGACAGGTGGAGAAAATTGGGATTCTGCTGTTGTACCTTTTAGAGTTGAGGGTGGGATAGATGTGTTAGAGAGTTATATTAGAGATGGTATAGATCAAGGACTAATATCTAAGGCAGGAGCGTGGTACACTTATGGTGACATTAAAGCCATGGGACTAAATGGTATCAAAGAAAAGTTTGTAGAAGATAGTAAACTGTTTGATAAACTTCAAAATGAACTTACCACCTAGAGATTTTACCGAGCAAGAACTTATAATTGCTCGTTGTCTAGATGAGTTTGGGCTGAGGTATGAACAACAAGCTTATTTTCATCCATATATCGCAGACTTCTATATAGAAGAAATACAAATGATTGTTGAAGCAGATGGGGTATACGGGCATTTAGGTAAGAGAGATAGAAAAAGAGACTCTGATCTGCTAGAATTAGATGAAATAGAACATGTAGTCCATATAAAAGGAACTACTTTGGAGAACATAAGGGAGACACTATGGCAGGAATTAATCAAATTAAGCCCGTAAAAAAGAGAAAGGCACGCAAGAAAAATACTGAACCTATGGCGTTAGAAGACGCTTGGTTGAGCAGCATAATAGACGAACACTTAGAAGAGCTTGTACCCCCTAAAGACGGGGGTGTTTTTCATCCTTCAGCGTTGGGTAACACTTGCGACAGATATCTCTGGCTTTATTATAACGGGAGATTACCCGAAGAATTTTTAGAAGCTAGGGTTATCAGAATATTTCAAAATGGTAACTTTTTAGAGGAACGAGTAGATAAATGGTTTACCGAACTAAACATTTTAATTGATAGAGAGATTTCACTAAAGCAACTTATTCCTCCTATCTCAGGAAGAATGGACTTTTTAATTAAGCATTATAAATACGGAGCACTTCCCGTAGAATTAAAATCGATCAATAAAAAAGGATTTCAAGCATTACGTAAACCAAAACCAGAACATACGGTGCAATTACAGATGTATTTAAATATGGGGGGTTATGACAAGGGAACAGTTTTGTATGAGTGTAAAGACGACCAAACTATAAAAACCTTTCTATTAGATCGAGACGAAGTACTTTGGGACAAACTGCTCAAACGAATGTTTGCTATTCAAGATATGTTAGCAATGCCTGAGAAGTGTACAGGTAATATATGGTGTAAATGTAAGGGGGTATGATGCAACAAAGAGAAACTAAATGGACTCCAATGAAAGCATTGGGATCGGCTAATAAAAAAGTTGAGTCTTTAGGGATTCCTATATTTGATCCTAAACTACTACAAAACGAAAACCTAAATTTTGGAGACTTAGCTACATATAATGATGAACAAATAACCAGTCTCTTGGTTATATATGGTGGGTATAAAGCTTCATTAGAAACTAAAGTAGCTGATGTTGAAGCATCGTATGGTGCTCTAGATGCTGCTTTCAATGAAGGATATAGTACAGCACTGTTTAGAACAACTAAAGAATATGAAGAGGCTGAAAAGAAAAAACCTACTAGAGATGAGCTTAGGGGTGAAATTATGTCTAAGTACGATGCTCTACGAGATCTTAAAAGAGAAATTATCGAACAAGAAATTGAATTAAAAAGATTACAGGGATTACTAAATACCTATACGTCAGCTTATAACGCTGTAAGTAGAGTTGTAACTTTACGAACAAAGGGGGCAGATAAATTATAATATAATTAATTTTTGAGTATAATGAATTATGACGCATTACATAGGGTTTGACACATCAAGTTTTGCTATACATGCAGCTGTTATTGATGAAAAGGAAAGATTAGTAGCACTCCATAAGTGGGACTGTAATAGAAAAGTATCGTTTGAGGAAAGATTTCCCGAACTAATTAATAATTTCTATAAAGATGTGGACACTCTAAAAGAGTATGAAGCTTCTTTAGAGAATGCTATACCAGTTAGAAACAGTAGAGCATACACTATAACTGCAAGAGTTGTGGGAGCTGTATGGGCATTGTTGGCAACGGTTGATATGCAAACTGAATTTGTGCATCAAGCAACTTGGAAGAAGATCTGTTTAGGTAATGGTCAAGCAAAGAAAGAAGATATTATGGCGTTTGCTATAGAAAAGTGGGGTGACAAATTCCCCGAACAAGACTATGCTGATGCAGTATGTATCGCATTATGGAATAAAAGGAGAAGCTAGTATGAGTTTAGCAGGTGGATTAACCAAGGTAGTTAGAGGGTTTCAAATGTTCTTTCCGGGTAAAACGGAAGGACCTAAAAGAGAGTATAAGGATAAGTTTCCTAAAGATTTACCTACACTTGAAGATGTAAAAAAGAAATATGGCACAGTTGTGTGGTGTAAGTTTGCTAAATGTGGAAGTAACCAAGAAGTAAAAAACTTACAAACAACTACAGGAAGCCTACTAAAAAGAGTAGGGTATACTCCAATTGTCGAACAAGATCACATTTGGGCTGGAATATGCACCAGAGGTGAGATAGGAATGCAATATAATGAAGTTAAGTTGCCTCATGGAGCTAAGGTAAAAATTCCTAGCTGTTATACAGCACATACAGACAAGACTGGATATTGGGACTTTTCTCAATTCCTAAACTCAGATGGAAGTCCGCTAGGTGGTAACATTGACTCACAACATGTTTCTGATGACGGATACGGAGCACTAGATAGCAACAGTATATATGATTAATTATGCCTAAATACATACCACAAGAAATAAAATTAAAAGCAATGGAGCTTTTTTTACGGGGCGATAAAACAGCCAAACAGATAGCTGAAGAAATTTCTACTCCAGAGCACCCAGTTAGCCCTCCTACTATATATGCGTGGGCAAAGAAAGATGGCTGGGGGGATCAGAAAGCCGTAGCTGTAGCGGATAAGCAACAAGAGCTTGCCGAAACAGAAGGGCAAAGATTTGCTAGGTTGCAATCAGAACAGTTAGATGGTTATACCGTTATGGCAAATAAAGCAATGAATGAGTTGAATGCTCTTCATTTTGATAGAGCCTTAGATGCTACTAGAGCAGCTGATATTGGTATTAAAGGGCAGAGAGAAGTGTTGCAGGGTATGATTAACCTTCAATTTGTTCAAGACATTATGAGCGTTCTTGTTGAAGAGGTTAGTGATACAGATCAGCTGCAGAAAATAGCAGTGAAACTTAAAACACTAGTACAACAACAAGAGGACATATAATATGGCTAAAGATATTATTAGTGTTAATAATGCTTTTAATATGCTTTCAGACCAACTTTCAGAACAGAAACGGTATGAAGTAGGAAGCTTTAGAGAGTTTATTGAAAATATATGGGCTCTTTCATATGATAACCCAGAGTATTTTAAAGCTTGGCATGTAAGTTTACTTGCAGAAGATATTGAAGAATGTTTAGAAACAGGACTGAATTATGTAGGAGTTCTTCCCAGAGGACATTTTAAGTCAACTATTTTAGGACATGCCTTTAGTGTGTGGAGATTATTAAAAGCACCTAGAGATATGGCTATACTTTATTTATCTTATAGTGATGGTATGGCTAAATATCACATTGCAGAGATAAACAAAATCATTACAAGGAATCCTATTATTCCAGAACTCCTTCTCAACAGAAACCCTAAAGCTGATTACTCGGCTAGATTTTATAAGAACAATCAACCTATGGAAATAATGCATGGTGGTTTGTTTTCTTTCAAACGAGGCATGCACGTAAATGGTGCTTTGATAGCTGATGACGTTTTGAGAGACCCAGAAAACCCTTTGAACATGGGACAAATAACTAAAGTAGAAGACCACTTTATGACAGAATCAATGTTCATACCATTGAAAGAAGCCCCTGTTATTGTGGTAGGTACTCCTATGATGCCAAATGATATACTGGCTAAGTTACAAAGTGATGAACGATTCAAAGCTAGAGTATTACCTGCACTAGACCCAGTGCCGGGAAGAAGAGTGTTGGCTCCAGAAATAATGAGTGAGAAGTATTTGCTAGCACAACAAAAAGCTAGACCTAAATCTTTTGCTTCAGAGTTTATGTTGATTCCTCATTTTGCTACGGAATCTTATTTTGAAGGCGAAGACATTGAAAAATGTCAAGACGAAACTTTAAGGTCTTCCCCAGCAACAAAAAAGTTTACTGACTGGGAAACAGGAGATCAAATTTTTGGTGGCTTTGATGTAGGGAAAAAAAGACACCCATCTCACTTAGTATTATTTAGAAAGAGGGGAGAACATATTGAACAAGTCCATCATTCCTTTTTAGATGGTTGGAGTTACTCTGATCAAATAGAATATTTGAATGAAGTGGCAGACAATTTTGATATGACTTCTGGGTATATAGATAACACAAGGGGGGAACTAGAAGACCGTGGGTTAGACGCTAGATGGAGAGCTATGAATTTCACAAGAAAAAGTAAAAATACTATGGCACAAGTCTTTGAAAAATTTGTTCATTCGGGTATATTAAAACTAATAAAGGATGAACGGCAGACACATCAGATCTTGTCTGTAAGCAACGACTTAAAAGCACCTGATACCCCAATGGGTCATGGGGATGCCTTTTTCTCTATTGCTATGGCTTTACAAGCGGTTCATGATACAGCATATAAATTTGTAGATTTAGGAAGTGCTACGGACTGGTTGAACGCAATAAATCCGGGGGAGACTCCAGAGAGTAGGCGACAACAACAGGACGAGCTAAGTGGCTTGATAAAAGAAGGCGACGACAAAAAAGCATCGAATCCTCTACAAATGGAACCTGTTAATGAACTTCAGAGAGCCGAATCTGCTCCTAATCCTCAGTGCAAAGAGGCAGTTTGCACACCCTCTTTCTGGGTTCCAGAGAGAGGTTTATGTATTTATTGTGGATATCGAAAATAATAGAGGAGAACATTATGACAACAGTGGAACAAAAACTTTTAAATTTAAACAACTCATCAATTACTGAACAAGCTAAAGTTATTTTAGAACATAGGTATTTATTAAAGGATGATGATAATCAAGTAATTGAAGCTCCTGAAGAAATGTTCCGAAGAGTTGCTGATGCAGTTGCAGCTGTTGACTCCGACTATATGAAACTACCTGTAGAGGTAGATCTTACTGCACAATCTTTTTATGACATTATGTCAAGTTTAGAGTTTGTTCCAAACTCACCAACACTTATGAATGCTGGTACTGAGCAGGGTACTTTATCTGCTTGTTTTGTTTTACCTCTTGAGGATTCTATGGAAGGTATTATGAAAGCCGCTCATGACACAGCTATGGTTCAGAAGTTTGGGGGTGGTACAGGATTTGCTTTATCATCTTTAAGACCTAGAGGTGATTCTATCAGATCTACACATGGTATCGCTTGTGGACCTATAGAGGTCCTTAAAACTCTTTCTAGAGTCTCTTCTATGATTACCCAAGGCGGTAAAAGAGATGGGGCTAATATGGCAGTTATGTCTATTTATCATCCAGATATATTGGAATTTATCGAATGTAAAAAAGTTGAGGGAGAGATTCACAACTTTAATATTTCAGTTGGGGTTGATTCTAATTTCATGAAAGCCGTAGAAGGTAACATGGATTATAATTTAATCAATCCAAAAAATAATCAAGTAGAAGGATCATTAAATGCTAGAGAAGTATTTTCTAAGATAGTTGATGGGGCTTGGAATAATGGGGAGCCCGGAATGATTTTTCTAGATCAAGTAAATAAAGACAATCATGTTTCAGAAGAATACGGAGAAATGGTTGCAACTAACCCTTGTGGAGAACAACCTCTTCTAGGTAATGAAAGTTGTAATTTAGGCTCTATAAATCTGGCACGCTTTTACATAAAAGCTGATAAAGCCAGTGCTTTTGGTTGGAATGATAAGGTTGATTGGGCACACTTAGAAAAGGTGACAAGAACTTCCGTTCACTTTTTAGATAATGTGATTGACGCAAATCACTATGCTACGCCTGAAATTGAAGAAATGACAAAATCAACTAGAAAAATTGGGTTAGGTATTATGGGTTTTGCTGATCTATTAATACAGATGCATATCCCTTATAACTCAGAAACTGCTAGAGAACTAGGAGCAGAGATAATGTCTAAGGTTCGAGAGTGGGCAGATGATGAATCTAAGGAATTGGCTAAGGTTAGAGGAACTTTCCCAGCATGGGACAATAGTAACTACAATAAAGACACGGAAGCCTTTAGGAACCACTGTAGACTAACAGTTGCTCCAACAGGTACAATATCAATGATAGCTGATACATCTAGCGGAATAGAACCGACTTTTGCATTGGCTTGGAAGAAACAAAACATTTTAGATGGAAAAACTTTGAATTATGTGAACAAATATTTTGAAGCAGATGCCGTAAAGTATGGGTACTACTCTGAAGATTTAATGGATTATTTGGCAGAAGGGGGTTCACTTGAAACTGTGCCAGACGTTCCAGATTGGATCAAAGCTGTGTATACTACAGCTCCAGACATATCACCAGAAGATCACGTACTAATGCAATCTGCCTTTCAAAAATCATGTGATTCGGGTATATCCAAAACAATTAATTTTGCAAACAGTGCTACTAAGCAAGACGTAGAGGATGCTTACCTACTTGCATGGAAAGAAGGTTGTAAAGGTATCACAGTATATAGAGCTGGTAGTCGATTCAAAGAAGTCTTGGTCAAGGGAAATAAAGAGAAAGCTGAACAACCCGCATTAGATGGCTTTGAATTAGAAGAAGCTGCAATAAAGGATAGTTCAAACACACCTGAACATACATGTTGTGAAATCCCAAATGTGGTTTTTGCTGACGGGTGTGAGACTTGTAAGTCTTGTGGATGGAGTGCCTGTGTAATTTCATAGGAGGATAAGTTGGACGATAATCAACGCAAAGAATTTGACAATACATATTATAATCATCAAGAAATACTAAAAGAATTTAGTGAACTTAAAAGCCAAATAGAAGCTCTTTATGGCAGAGAACAACTAATGTCTGACAAAATAGAAAAATTAGACGTTAGAATTTCTGACTTATTTGAACAAATTTCAAGTTTGTCGAATCTGCTTAAATATAAAGGGACAGGGCTTTATGAGACAAATCGGGAAAATCAAGTATAATATAAAGACAGAAAAGTTTTAGGAGCAGCCAAGATGACAATGGGCAATTTTTTAGATGGTACAGACCAGCAGTATGTAGCCTTAAAAGACGACAATGGAACATGGAGAGTATTAGATTCATGGCATGATGATATAAAAGTTATGTCAGCTGATGACGATATTCCGGATGATAGTTCTGCGGTTCAAGTTCTTTCTGAGGGGCAGTTTATTGCTTTAATGAAAGAAGCAGGTAGGCTGGGAGTACTGCATAATGCCACCTTTGGTACGGGAGAAGCCGAATTAGAAAATGTAATTCTTGAAAAAGATCAAGAAATTCAGAGCTTAAATGACCAAATAATACAGTTGAAGGATCAAAAATCTGAAGTTTTACGGGATGTAGAACATACAGAAGACTATCAACTGAAAGAGAAGGCAATGGAAAATATATTAAAACTAGTATCTATGCAAGATATGAGTAATCTAAGTAGGGAATAAATATGAAACTATCCGAGTATATGCCTCAAGTGCCTCAGATGCAACAATCTATGGCAGATTTGAATAAACAAATTAGTCTTTTAGATGTTATGAAGTCTGCTGGGGACAAAGGAGCGGCTCCAACAATCGGGCTAGACCATGTAGTAAACACTTGGGTACGTCACCAAATGGCGTACAGACAACAACTTGTACAGGATTTACAAACCATTGCAATGTCTGTTGAAGAAATTCGAGGACCCGTTAGTCATATTACAGGTGAGGTATTTAGAAGAGGAATAGAAATTGTTCCTAAAGTTGAAAACCCAGATCCAGAACAAAGAAAACGTTTAACTAAATGGTTAAAAGATTGTAATGTTTTTGACCAAAGTATGGAAGAAGTTTTCAGACAATTTCATTTTGATATCAATTCATTAGATGATGGGTTTATATATGTTGCTAAAGAATATAAAGACATGGGGGATGGAACTGTTTCATCTAGACCTATTGAGATTAGAAGACTAAACCCCGCTTTGGTTGAGTTTGATTTAGATCAAGCTGGATTACCAAAAAATACTCATTTTATATGTCCAATTGATAGAAATGATATAGCTGATGAGCCGGGGCTATCTGAAAAAGGTGTACAAAGAATCCCAGCAATGTACAAATATTATCACAGAAACCAACATATGTATTTTGCTGATGATGAAATAATACACCTATCTAAGTTCTCACCATCTGAAACATATGGATGGTCACCTATTTTAACGATCTTTGAAAAAGCTTTGACATTAGTAGGTATGGATAAGAACTTATATAGATATTTCTTTGAAAGAAAGATGCCTGCAAGTATGTTGTTGGTAACTACTGATGATCCTGAGAGTCTTAGAAGGGAGCGGGAACATATAGCCGCTCAAACACGATTAGATCCTAACTACATACCTATGGTAGCAGTATCTGCTAGAAACCAAAGAGGTAGAGTAGACATGGTAAGGCTATTCCACAGCTTACAAGAAATGGATTATATGCCAGTAAGAGAGGAAGTTAGAGAACGTGTAGCTGCTATGTGGGGGGTTACTCCAGCATGGCAAGGTGCTCCAGAAGCTTTTGGAGGGTTATCACAACAAACACAGCAATTAGTTGTTATGAGTCGTGTGGTAGAAAGTGACCAAAGATTATTTCATGAGAAGGTATTCCCTCAATTATTAGATTCATTTGGTATAACAGACTATGAAATAGTTTTGCCACAACCTGAAGAAAAAGCTGAAAATACCAGACTAAGTTTTGCAGCTCAAAAAATACAGATTGCAAATCAATTTTCTCAACTAGGGTTTAGTGTAAAGCTAAAAGAACAAGATGTACCCCTTTGGGATGCAGACTTTGTAGTAAGCGGTGAAGCAGTACCTACTGCACAAATGCAAGCTGAACAATTAGCTATGGGAGTAGAAGCTCAGAAGCAACAAATGCAAATGCAAGAACAACAAATGCAGGAACAACAAGCTATGGCAGGACAGCAAGCAGAAGATGCTGAAATGGAAGGCGAGGCTCCCGCAGAAGAAGGTGGGGATATTCAAGCAATGATGAAATCCATACCACGTTCCCAGAGAAAATTTAAGGGTAGAACCGGTGGGGTAACACCCGACTGGAGAGATAAAAGTCCAGACGAGGAAAGAGATATAGACGAGTATGCTGAAGCACGAAATAAAAATAGTTTAACACTTTCAAAGTCTTGGGTAGAATCTTTAGCCGATAAAGGATATGCTTCCCCTATTATTAAGGAAGTAAACCCTGATATGACACAGATGTGGTTTTCTCAAAGTGGGATTGATTATGTGGCTCAATTAACTCCTACAGGTATTACAACCATAGATAAAGCAATTTTCTCAGACCCAACAAGACTTAGTAGAAACAAACAAGAAAAACCAAGAGCTACTGAACCTACTGAGATAGAGCTCGATGACGAAGAATAATACTAAAGTTATAGAAGAATATATTCGATGGATGGATGATAACGACATTGAGTATGATCACAATTTTAGACCTATACAAGATGGTATAGAACCTACGGATGAAGATTTCAAGAAAATTGAAAGAGAGTTTTATCAATCCATAAAATCTGATGTTCCTTTAAAGAAGGCACCTCTAATGGTTGGTTCTACACGTCAGGGGGATGAAAAGCTTCCTGTTGGGGCAGTATATTCTACTACAGAAAAACCTCCTAAAGATGCTACAGTATATGAGACTGAAAGAGGTGCTGAGTATTGGATCAAACCTTACGGAGGTCGAGAAGATGTCTATGATGATTGGGTAAACAAATTTACAAAAGGCGATCCTGACGAGCGAGGGTTATATTCTATTCCAACAGATGAACACAATGATGATGTACCCTATGGACAGTTTTTAAATTTTGCTGGTTCTTATCAATCAGATGTATCTAAAGCTGCTGAAAAGCTACCTAAAGGGGCAACTGATGTAAAGATTGCTAAAGATCCTGCTAATGATATACAAATTTCTTATAAGGATAGTACTGGTAATCCACAACATATTCTTAATCCGAGTGCTCAACAAGAACATCGAAAGAAGCATTGGGCAAAACTAAGAAACGTTCAAGATGTTTTAGATGATGCAATGGATACCATAAACAAAAAAGGTGTAAATGACTTAAGCCCAGAAGAGATGTTGATGACTGTTTATAATGTAACTGGGTATAGGAAAGGTCAGGATAAAGATCGTAAAACGGATAAAGGTAAAATTACTGGTCAAGGAGCCCTTAACTTAAAGAGTTCAAATGTACATATATCAAAAGATGGAAACACAGCTCATGTTAGTTTTGACGCAAAGAGTGGTGTTAGACAGAAGTTTGCAGAAAAAGATCCCAGATTAGTAGAGGTACTTAAGAAAGCCAAAGAAGGTAAAAGAGGTAAAGATAAACTTTTTGATACTACTTCTTCTAAAATAGATCAATTTATAAGAGACATTCATCCTGATGCTACAATCAAACATTTGAGAACTAAGAAAGCTATAGAAAGTGCTACAGAATATCTAAACAATTACAAGAAAAAAATTGATGGTGGGGGTAGGAAACTGCCTGCATCGGAATTCTTTGAAAGAGCCGGACTTTATGTAGGCGAAAGATTAGGGCACAAAAAGATTGTAAAAGGTAAAGCTGTTACTGAACACAAGACTTCTTTAGGGAACTATTTACCTCCAGATGTATTTAGTACACAGCTTGATTCTGATACATATTTTAGAACAACTATGCAAAAAATAATGAAATCTGACTATAGTAATACTATGGCTATTAAAAAATTCGTAGAGCATATGCAAACTAAAGCATGGATTACTAATCCTAGAGGTTCTACTGACAGTAAACGTAAAGGACAAATTTACAAAGAGAATGGTGGTGGTGGAGGAAACGGTGGTGGCGGCGGTGCCGCAACTTCTGGTTCTTTCGGTAATGGTGGAGGCACTGTTTTCACATCTACTAATTCTGGTATATTTTCTCCCACTTATGGTGGTGGTGGATCTCGTCGCAGAAAAACAACTAGGCGAAAAAAGAAAAAGAAATCTGGAATAGAAAGACTTGCCGCTTTTGTTAGAGGTAATAGTCCTAGCAAGAAGATGGTAAAGGAATTTACATTATTCGCTAAACAACAACTTATGAAAGACGAAGTAAAATTTAGACAACAATCAAGTGGTGAGGATATAAACCCGCAAACAAAATTAATTGATGGTAGGCGTGAACCTAAAGAGTATGATGCGGAGCCCGATAAATTTGCTGCTATAGAACAAAAAGACATGGAAGCAAAAATTCGTGCTTTAGACGATAAAGATAATAATAAAAATGCCCAAGATCCTGACACAGGAGGTGCTAGTGAGACAGCCCCTGCAGGATTATCGGTGCAGCTTGGTTGGGGATCTGGAAGTTATCCGACAGACCCTTTACTAACTGGTGGTTCAAAAGATAAAGAACGAGGAGAAATAGAGGAGTTAGAGCAAGAAACTGAGGAAAGAGAATTTGTCAAATAATTTGAATTCTCAGCAACTTTATGATAACATGTGTCCTAAGTGTAATGGACAGATGTATATAAACGAAGACAAAGATCTTCAGTGCATTACATGTGCAAAGATTTTGGTAGTAACTATTAGGAGAGCTTATGATACCAGAGCAGGCAAAATCAGAGATAATAAGAAGGCGGGGAATAGGAGCGACTTGGACAGCTATAGCGAAGTGGATAGACGAAGAGTTTGGAGTCAACGTAAGTCCGACTTCGATACATCGTTGGCACGACAGCGAAGTCTGGGAGTTCCAAGAAGAGCAGGACTCACATCCCGAAGATAGTTTATCGCAGAGAATAAAATTAGATAAAAAGGTTGCTACGCATAAGAGTGAAGCAGATTTTTACAAAAAGTTATATCTTTCATCTTTAAAAGACAACACGAAGAAAGAGCTGATTGTTGAAACTATTCAGGAATTTACTCAAGCCTTTCCTTCGGTACCCCTAAAACATATAAACAATTCTGACAAAACACCCTTTGGTCATGAGAAACAAGTAATGGTTACTCCTTTATCTGATACTCATATAGGAGAGCATGTATTTAAAGATCAGATGAGGGGTCTGAATGAATATAACTTTGAGATATTCAACAAACGTATGTATGGTTGGGCTAATCAAATATTAAAACATGCGTCATACCGAAGACAAATAGCACCTGTAGACGAACTAATTATACCTATGTTAGGTGATATGATTAGTGGTGACATACATGACGAGCTATCCAGATCTAATATGGCTAACTGTATGGAGCAAATGATTAGAGGAGCTAGCATTATTGGACAAGCTTTGATGTATTTAGCTCCGCATTTTACAAAGATCAAGGTTCCATGTGTTGTTGGTAATCATGGTAGGATGACCAGAAAACCTCCTATGAAAGATAAATATATGGACTGGGATTATATGTTATATCAATGGGTAGCATCTTTCTGTAAGAACCAAGAAAACCTAGAGTTTCATATTCCTAAAAGTTTTATGACTACATTCAAGGTACATGATAAGGTAGTTCTTATCACACACGGAGATTGTATATCAGGAGCTGGAAGTAGTGGTGCGATTCTAAACTCGATAACTAAACTACGAAGTGTATTCCAATTTAGAAAGAATCTACAACGTGAGATAGAAGGGGCTCTTGATGAAGACCTAGAGCAAGAGTTTGATAGTGTTATGATAGGACACTTCCATCGTATTGATGAACTAGATATAGGTACAGGTGAACTACATATATGTGGAACCATGAAAGGTCCTGACGAGTTTGCCTTACAGAGACTTCAAGCAGCTACTAAACCGAAACAAATAGTTACTTATTGGCACCCAAAGTACGGATATGTGGGTAGAGATGTTATCTATTTGAATAAATATGATTCATCTAAAAGAAAATTCATTGATAAAATACCTGAGAAGTGGGCAGATTTAGAAAAGACAGAGGTATAATAATGAATGAAAGAAAAAGAATCACGTAAAAAAGTAGATCGAAAAGCACTTCGCAAGCAACTAAAAGCCCTCGCGAAAAAAACTAATCCATTTAGGCAATACAACGAGTTGTGGGAAAATCTATTAAGAGATACAAAAGATCGAGCTGACCAACTTGTACCTTCAGACACTGGAGAGTTAAAGCGTTCAGTGTTTACTAACCTTATAAAAAAACGTGGTATAGCTGTGGGATTCGAAATTGGGTATAACGCTAAACATGCTGCAACTCTTTTTGATTCGGCAGAGGGGGGCAGAAGACCATCTGTATACATTCAAGATAGCCCAGCAGTTAGATCGCATGATCGTACTTATACAGGTAAGGGTAACAGAAGAAGGCAAACAATAAGAGTGAGATATCCAAATGGCAGAGTATTCCCAGATAAAAAAAGAGTGGTTTATTGGAAAGATAAAGACAATAACACAGGTAGACGAGATGGTAAACATCAGTTCTATACTACAGATAAACCTATATCAGATAAAAGGGTAGGTCATTGGCTTACACAAGCGTACGAAGAAATATATGGGAAAACCAGTATAATAACTAAAAGGCTTCTAACCTTGCCGGAGAACATAGACATAAGAGTAAACGCAACATCCAGAAACACTTAGGAGAAGAATAGTGGCAGAATCAGAACCAAAACTTAATTTAACACAAACCCAAGAGTATATAATAGCCCGTCATTCTAAAATGGTAGGCAAAGTACTTGATCTAATCGAAGCATCATTACCAGAAGGTAACCAATGTGACAAATTAAAGAAGCTTTTACAGGTTCCTTTATATGATTTTCGTAATGAAATGATACAGTTAGATGCTAAAGGATTACCTAATACGGACTAAATTATAAAAAACATATTATAATTTTTAGCTTTTCAATAGGATTTTTCGATTTCCGTAGTATAATGTAGTAACGTTTAAATACAACGTTATATTTCTTTCTATAATTTAAAGGTCGGATGGCTAAGACCAACCTTTTATGATAGTAGGATCAAACTAAAAGATCATAGGAGGTTAAAAACTATGGCAGAAATAAACGAGAAGCTTGAGAAGCAGATGGAAGGCACTAATCTTGCTCTAGCGGCTGTTGCTGAAGTTCTTCAAAAAATGGACTCCAGACTTTCTAAAGAAGCCGAGGACGAGGAAGAAGAGATGAAAAAAGCCGAATACAACAATGCTCAAGCAGAACTAGTAAAATCAGTTGCTTCTGAAGTTGTTTCTATGTTAAAAGCTAATGAAGGTGACAGCTATGCTGGTACTGATATTAGTGGAGACGAAAGAAAGGCTAAAGCATCTGGTGGAACACCGCAAAGTGCTGATGATTCAGAAAGCGATGCTGGAATCTCTTCTAAAATCGAAGACCAGCAAAACACAATTCAAGCTGCTGATATGGGTGATGACGACGAAGAAGACGACATCGAGAAGGCATACCAAAAAGGATACGCAGCTGGTATAGAAAAAGGTCACAATGGTCATGATGATGACGATGACGCAGAAAAGGGTGGAATGGCATACAAGGCAGATGATGATGATGAAGCTGCTGACGAACCAATAGATGAGAAGGGTATGGACAACGAGGACGATGATGATATGGAAAAAATGCAAAAACAATTAAACTCTTTGAAAAAGCAACTTGCTGACACAGAGAATAATATGCAAAAAGCTGTAACATCAGAGGCAGAAAGTAGACTAAGAAAAATGGGATTCAGAGAGGAAACTGGATTACAGGCTCCAAAGATTGTTAATTCTTTAGGTGTAGATGATACTACTCCAATTAAGAAATCAGCAGCTGTGGACACACCTGATCAACTAGCTGAACTTTCTTACTCAGAACTTAGAAAACTACAACACCAAATAGAAACTGGTGACACAGATGGTGTCCCTAGGGAACTATTAGGATAATTAAAACAAACTATAGGAGATTATAAACATGGCTAATCCAAGTTTAAGTGAATATCTTGCACAGTCTCAAAGAGGTTTGTATCAGTCTGTATTCGGTCCAGAATACCTACAGAAACAAACATACTTTACAGTAGACTCAGCTACAGGTATATTCAACACAACATATGGAAGAAAAGTTTGGCAAGCACTAAACAACCAAACTAGATTCTTCAACGCTATCCCAAGAACAGTTTGGGGTAACACAGCTGGTTGGAGGGTAAGAACTGATAGAGGTTCTGGTCGTTCAAGAGCTGTAACTGAAACTGGAAGTTTGCCAACAGTAGACATTTCTGACATTCAGACAGTATCTAGTTTACCTAGAATAGTGTCAACCACATTTGGTGCATCAGTGAAATCAGTATTCACTGCTCAACTAGAAGGTGGTGTTGGTGATGTTCTTGCGTTGGAAAACGAAAACGCTCAGTTAGATCACGTAAAAGAAATAAACGAAGAGCTTCTAGCAGGTTCAGCTTACTTGACTTCTGCTGGTGGAGCAACTTCATTCACAGTTCCTGCTGCAATAGCTAAACACTTCAAAGTGGGTGACGCAGTTGGACAATACGACGTTTCTGCTACAGGACATGACAGAACTTCAGGTTCTACAATTTCAGCAGTGAACACATCATCTGGTGCTGTTACAGTTGCTTCTGGTACTACATTCGCTGACGGTGACGTTGCGTATATATACAACAGAGCAGGTCTAACATCTATTGATGATATTGTTATGGAAGACGGAGCTGCCGTTGGTGGTGGTGAAGCAAGATCAAGAGCTTACGACCTAACTCTAGCTGGTAGAACAGCTGGTGCATGGAACGCAGGTGCTTCTGTTTCATATAACTCAGGTACTGGAAGAGCACTTAGCTTGACACTACTTGACACAGCAATCCAAAAAATTAGAGAGAATGGTGGAGAACCAAAACTAATCCTTTTGGGACACGACCAATACTTCAACTTAGAAAGATTGCTTAACAGTAACCAAAGATACTTAGGACAAGAAGAGTACCAAGTTGGTGTAGGTTCTGAAAGAACTTATCCGGGTACAAGAACTGGACTAGTATTGGCTACTTACCAAGGAATACCAATCCTTCCGGATGCTGATGTTCCAAAGTCTGTATCATCTGCAGACGCTGTATTAGGTTCAAACGTTTACGTTTTGGATACTGATTACTTAGAAATTGCTGTTGCTCAACCTACACAGTATGTTGAAAACAGAGATTACTTCGCAGCAAATGCTCTAGTTGTTAGAGGATTACTCTACACTATGGCTGAGATGAGATGTAAGAACATTTTTGTACAATCAAAAATAGCTGATCTAAACTCATAATTTTAGATCTAATACTTGCGGGGGGACTTCGGTCCCCCTGCTGCTTTGAAAATCAAACATTTTGTGGAGACTAACTAGTGGTCAATAAGGACACACAGGTGAATTTAGCAGTTTATATGGAACGATTAGATTCTTATATTTCTAGTCAAAACGCCCTCAACGAAAATCTATCTAAAAACTTAGAGAAGGTTGAAACTAAAGTCGATGATATCTCACAATGGCGTAGCAAAATGTACGGAATGAAAAGTATTCTACTAGCTATTGGAATACTAATTGTACATACTTCAGCTGTTATGGGTAGCTTTGTAGCTATCATAAATATTAATAAATAGGAGAATTATAAATGGCTAATGAAAGACACACCGACTATAGAGAATGGGATGTAGATCCTTCTACTCGTCAGTCGGTTCATCCGTTTAATCGATATGTAGCGATTTCAAATGCTGCCAGTACTACTGCTGAGGATGTTTTTACAATAACATCTAGTGGTGGGGAGAAGGCAACTAACTGGGTAACAAATCCCGGAGTAGAGGGAACCGATGTAACAATGTACACAGCAACTGGTTCCGCTGTAGCTAGAGATACAGGACAACAAGCTGAAGGAGCTGCATCACTTTTAGTAAACCCAGCTAACTCAGATGCGGGTGAGGGGTTTTATTGGGAATCTCCTACTATACCTTTTAGTGTAAACCCACAGTATATATCAGTTCAATTAGAACACAGAGGTGCATCAGCATCTGGGGCTGTAACATTGACCCTAAGAGACGCTGCGGGCACTACAAATCATGGAACATCTGGTTCAGATAACCTAGCAACTTCATGGAGAAGACTAACTGCAACATATGCAATACCGGGAAGTACTGATCCAGCTAAATATAGATTATATCTAACAACAACTGCTCAACACAACATTAACTTCTATGCTGATAAGATTATGTTTGAGGTTAGAGAAGATACTGCAGCAGTTTCTACTTACTTAGATGGTAACCAAACAAGTGCAGAAGGTCCTTTATATGAATGGACTGGTACTGCAAATGCTTCATCATCTATTAAAAAACCTAATCTAAACTCCATAAGGGGTGTTCAATTTAAAAATCAGTCTGGCACAGCCGCAGATATTATATATCTAGCCTTTGGTCAAACTGCTACTGCAACTAACGGAATCCCTATTTATGGCGGGCAAACATTTGAAACTCATTTTCCTACAGATTTCAGAGGAAAGATATCAATGATAGCAGCTCAGAATACTCCTACACTTACTGGGGTAATTTGGGGAACTACAGGAGCATAATAAATGGTAAGTACCATTACAACAGACATGGGTAATATCCCAAGTCCATCTAATTGGATTCAAAATGATGACGATTGTGGATGCGATGAAACTCCATCTATTGATGCTGGGGATCCATCTATCTTATTCTTAGAGAAAGCCATAGAAACTACTGAGACTATTGATGGTAAAGTATCTATAAAAGAAATTTCTAAAGCTTTAGATGAATATCAAAGATTATATAAAGCGGGATTTTCTACACCAGCAGAGATCTTAACTCTGTCCAGAGCTTACCCTGAGAAGTCAGAATATAGTAAAGCTCTTAAGAAAATGGGTGTAACTGATGATGATAAACTTGTCATTGGTGGACCTGCTTCTATTGAATTAGTAGATAGAGAAGGACATTTGATTACAACTAATGCTTTATCCAAAGCTTTTGATAAGTATATGGATAACTTTAGAACCAGAAATGCTATGGTATTACACTCTGACGTTCAAGTAGGATGGGCATTACCAGCTTATATAAGTAAGGGTGGTCAAATATACAAATCAGGAGTAAGTGGGAATGGATTATTTTTTATAACTGAGCTACGGAACGACACTAAAATATCTAAAAAGGTCCAAGAGCAAATACATAGTGGGAAACTAAAAAGCTACAGTATTGCTGGAAGTGCCTTGAAAACACAGAATATACAAAAAGGATTACAAGATGTAATGCAAGTAGATGAACTAGAACTTGCTGAGGTAACTGTTTGTGAGAAAGGTGTGAATCAAGCAGCTTCTTTTGACATTATAAAGTCAGAGGCTCACGTAGGCACATGCATAGATGGTAGCTGTCTTATATATAAAGAAGATGAAGAAGAACAAGATAAAATGACTCACGGAGAAGTTAGTTATCAAAAAGCTAGCGAAGATCAAAGGGCTCATGGATTTACTTGTGGTACATGTGATTTCTTTAATAAGAAAGATGGATCATGTTCTATTGTATTAGGAAACATAAAAGAAGATTATTGGTGTTCAAGGCACAGTAAAAATACACACGGGGAAGACGAACCAGTTCAAAAACAGGAGGTGAACTTAGTCATGACAGAAGAAGGAAATATAGATTTTATGAAAAGCTTTATGAGCTTTATGAAAAAGGATTTTTATGCAGCTAATGTGTTGCATAATACTCAAGCGAGACAGGATGAACATCATCGACTTCTCGATAGATTAGGTTTTCCAGAGGAGCTGGAACCTGAAAATGCTCGATATACACCGGTCATTGAATACGATCCTTCACCCTTTGGGCACAAGAAAGTTCCATGGGCAGTGAATGAAGCAGGAGAAAACCTTGCTATACGTCACTACGACGAAGCATTAACTGTTCCTATGTTGGGTAGATATAAGAAAAGAGGTGTTGTGGAAGGGGCTAACTCTTCTGAAACGCCTGCAAGTCAATTGAATACTACTGAAGGATTCAATAATCTAATAACGCAATTAGCAAGAGACGGATCTAAGAAGTCCGGACACCCATGGTATTCTCCTGAGATAGCTGTAGATATGAAAAAAGCAACGGACTCTTTCTTCAATTGGATGGAAAGAGAGAACACACACTTGTATAAGGAATCTTGTCCATGTGAATCGTGTTTCCATAAATCTGCAGACTTTAGAGGAACTAAACAGAAGACCGCTGATTTTTTAGACTAGGGGGTAATGATACCCCGCTACAAAAGGTTCTTTCTGCATTAGCTTATATTGGGGGCATACCTCCCAAAAAGATAAGAACTGCGGGTAAAAAGATATTAGATAATAAAATAGAGCAAAAGCAAGTAGACAATCCTTTTGCAGTTGCTACAGCTCAAGCAAAAAAGATGGGGTATAAGAACTTTGACGAAGGATCATCTGGCGAAAAGAAACGAGATGAAATAGCCGAAGCTCTTAAACGGAAATCTAGTACACGCTAGTATAATAAATAGATAGAAAAATCTATCTTAGTATTTAAGGAGGAAACTAAATATGGCATTAACAATAACAACACCGGGTGCTGCTAGTGTAGGACCAGCTATTGCTGGAGGAACACCTAGTAAGTTCACTATCAAAAGAATACAATTTGATAGTTCTTACCCAACTGGTGGAGAATCATTGACAGCTGGGGACCTTGGCTTTACAGCAATACACGCTGTTATGATCGACACAGAAACTTCAGGATATGTAGCTCAATACGACTACAGCAATAGTAAAGTTGAAGTGTACGAAGCTGGAGCTGATGGTGCTGCATTAGACGAAGTAGCTAACACTACTGACTTATCTGCAGTTTACATTAGAATTGTAGCATACGGAACTGCGTAACAATCATTTAACACAATTTCTTTTGCTTTGTTTGTATAATAATTAGGGTGACAAATAGTTGCTTAAACAAACTATAGGCGAGGTAAAATTAAATTGACACGATTCAAGATATTTGATTGGTTTCACACAGTAGATGATATGCTAAATGATTCAGAGATGAATCAGGCTTTCGATGATTACAAGAGAGCAGAACATATACAAGAAACATTTCATGCAAGGAATCGTAGGATATAGGAGAGGAAGCTTATGTTTGGAAAACTTAGACCACAAATATTTTTAGCAATTGTTGTATTAGGAATACTTTCATCTATTGGTGTTGTATACGAATATAACGAAATTGCTACAGGATGTGTTGGTGGGATCATTGCTCTTGGTATGAAAGTACTGGAGAGTGAGTAATGGTAATAGATAATTCATGCTGTGTAATAGACGATGTGTGTTCTTGTGAACCCTTCGCCTGTTTTTGTGAGTGTGGGTGTGAAGGATGTGTAGAGGAAGTTGATATGTCAACAGGCTGCCCTTGTGGTGGTAACTGTGGGTGTTCTTAGGAGGTAACTATGAACCCAATGAAAATTATTAGTCTTGGAATGACTTTCTACAATCTAAATAAAGGTTTAGCTGATGATGGTAAAAAGATTGTGGATGAAGGAATGGATATTATACAAGCAATTAGTATTGCCCTGAAAGACGGGAAGGTAACTAATTCAGAGAAACATGCCATAACAAAAGAGATAAAAGAGTTCTCTAAAGTTTCTATTAAAGCCATAGAGAATATAACTATACCAGAATCAGACTAAAAGAATTATGACAAATTACTGGAGGTGGACAGCCCTTATTGTATATGTGGTGATCTGCCTCTTTGATTTTGTGATAGTTCCATCTTACATTGGTTTAACTAGACCAAACCCAGCCAGCTATTTAGAAAAGCTTTCAGAGCTAGACGACACAATGGTACGACTAGAGTATCTAAAAATAGCTTCTCAAGGTGTCAATCGACACGAACCATTTACTCTAACCAACGGAGGCATATTTCACATTAGCTTTGGAGCTTTGCTGACTGGTTCGGTGTTTGGAATGCGAACGGAGAATAAAAAATAATGAGTATAATAAAACAATGGTTCCCAATACCTTTAATATTGTTTGGAGGTATCATGGCAGACTTATCACGCCATGGCTTAGGGGAAGATATAATGACTGTCCAGATAGTATCTTGGACATCAGTAGTGATAGGTGTTATAGGATTGGCACGTATCGTTTGGTATAAGGTAAAAAAGTAGTGAAGGAAAACAATGAGTACAAGTTTATCAGATATTAAGTTACCAGTAGGAATTATTGGAATAATAATAGCACAGGCTTTTGGAATAATATGGTATGTCGCTCAACTAGATAGCACTGTAAAAGAGTCTGAAAAGAATATAGCAGAGCTTCATGCTCAACATATGGAAGCAACTAGACGGGTTGCAGAGCTAACTGAGAAGTTAGAAAAGAATGTAGCAGAGTTGGAGAAGAAAGACGCACTTATTGATAATGAGATGCGAACTATAATGTCCGACCATAGTGGGTTTAATGATGTTCTAAAGACCATTGGAATCAGTGGTTATGGTGACGCTCGAACTTATGGCGGGTACGACAACTATAAATAGCCCTCGTACCCATGACTATTATAGTCAAAAGAGGAAAATATTACAAAGGTTTTAGAGGATATATAGTGAAGAAATTTGGATCAATTGCATTTATTATTAGTGCTTTACATTTTATAGAAGACGCTGTGTTAGTTGCATTAGGTAGATATACAGAGATTAATTACCTCATGTTACTTATAGGAACAGTCTTATTCGGAATCATCTTAGCTTGGATAGCTAGGATGTCTAAAGTAAAAAAGTGGCTCGGAACGGATTGATGGATAACTTAGATCTTGCAATAAATATATTTTCGGATATTATATTAAAAGCTTCAGCTAAAAGAAGAGATCCTAAAAAATGGTCAAGGATAAAAGCTTCTGTAAAGGCGGGAAGCAAGGGCGGAAGGGCAGGACAATGGTCTGCTCGAAAGGCTCAACTAGCTGTTCAGAGATATAAAAAAGCTGGGGGTGGATACAAAGGGAAGAAGTCAGGTAAGTCTTCTTTATCTAAATGGACTAAACAGAAATGGGGAACCAAGTCTGGGAAGCCAAGTAGTAAGACAGGGGAACGGTATCTACCTAAGAAAGCTAGACAAGCTTTGTCCCCACAAGAGTATGGAGCTACTACAAGAGCTAAGAGGAAGGCAACTAAACAAGGGAAGCAATTCTCTGCTCAACCAAAGAAGATAGCAAGGAAGACTGCGAAGTAT
>Ga0114933_10000993_pt1 | contig 32875 bp, 32 predicted proteins | sample 4SBtaG_FD_89691 | JGI IMG/M metagenome (GOLD analysis project Ga0114933, IMG submission 89691) | Deep subsurface microbial communities from Kolumbo volcano to uncover new lineages of life (NeLLi) - 4SBTROV12_W25 metaG | ecosystem: Environmental > Aquatic > Marine > Volcanic | place: Kolumbo... | reverse complement strand
ATGTCGTTCCTGAAGAGCTCAGTGTGCATCCTATTAATCACCGCTCTGATATTCATCGTAAGCAATAGCTGGACAATAGCTATACTGCTGGTATTATCCGGTGCCCTTATAATAGTCTTAAATATACGCCCCAAACTCACTTATGAAAAACGGTGGCGAGGCAAGCCGATAGAAGATACTAGGCCTACTATCTTAGAAATTATAATGTCATATTTGAGGAAGCGATAAATACAATTCAGTCTACTAGACTGCGCATTCTCCTTCTCCTCTCTCAACTTTATACAAATTGGTTCTTTCCCAATCCATTATTAAGTCAGAATTACCGGCAGCCGTTTCTCCTTGTTCCTGTGCTGCCTTCGCTAACTCTTCAAACTTACCAGTTCCTACTCTATCAACAAACTTATTAAATAACTCTCCCGACTGTTTGTTATCTTTGTAATACGATACCATTTGCTTCAACACATTCGGAGCTAATTTCGCGGGGATTTTCACTTTAGGTATTCTGGCTCCTATTCGAGATTCCTCTACGCTAGGTCCACCATAGTTACCACCCAAGAATACTTCATAAGCTGGAACTTGCTGACCATCTGGTCCCTTGATAGCAGCACCATGGAAACCGATATTAGCAATATGATGGAGTCCGCATCCGTTAGGACATCCACTCATTTTGATGCGAATTTTCTGAACATCCTCATCTTCGATTAAACTGTCCCAAGTGTCTAATTCTTCTTTAATAGCTTTATTCAAACCCATAGAGGATGTAATCCCCAGTTTACAACTATCCGTACCGGGGCAAGATACTACATTCAATATAGTGTGAGCACCATATTCTGCTAATCCTATGTCTTTCAAAGCTTTCCAAACATGAGGTAGTGCTAAATCAGATACCCATCGTAAAACCATGTTTTGTTCTTGCATTGCTCTTGCCTGACCACCTGTGTATTTTCGAATGATCTCAGCTAAAGCTTTGAATTGAGCTGTGTCTAAATCTCCTCTGGTAGGTTTTATATACACCAAGTTGTACCCCTCTTGCTTTTGAGTTGATACATTATACTTATGCCATTTTTGATATTCCGCAGAATTCCCAACTTCTGAACTTATATCTTCGAAATCGGTGTTCCCGGCATTTTCATCTAGACTACTGTCCAGGCCTACATAAGGTTTAAAATCTATTTCTCCTATCAGCGCCAACTGTTCATCTACCAATACTTTAAACTCATCGAGGCCTATACGATCTATCAAAACTTTCAATCTAGCCATCATTCTATTTTTGCGTAGACTTGTAGCTTGATTAAATACAGTCCATATGGCGAGGGCTAGCCTCAGGTAATCTTTTTCAGGCAGAAAGTCAAAGAGAGGTTTCGCTAGTCTTGGCATTATCGAAGTTCCACCACCTACAAAAACTTTGAATCCTCTTTCTTCTTTGCCATCTACCACACGAATTTGAGATACATATGTCAAATCTTGAATTGCAGCTGCAACACGGTCCTGTTTATCGGTTCCTGTAAAAGCAGTTTTGAATTTTCTTGGGAAACTCTGAGTAATAGGATGGCGTACACCAAAACGCACATATGCGGCTAAATAGGGCGTAGGGTCAAATATTTCATCATGGGCGACTCCCGCTATAGCATCACCAACCACATTCCGAACAGTATTACCACACGCTTCTCTAGAAGATAGTCCAACTGTGCCAAGCAATCTCATCACATCAGGGCAATCTGGGAGAGGTATATGATGGAATTGTATATTCTCCCTAGTAGTAATGTGCCCTTTATGCAAAGGAGCATATTTTTCACTAATAGTAGCCATCACATCCATTGCTTCAGCCGTAATGATACCTCCGGGTAATTTAATCCGTATCATTTGCACGTCTGGTTGCCGCTGCCCGTAGATTCCTTGTTTTAATCTAAAAGGAGTAAATTCAAGGTTATCTTGTTCTCCATCTGAATATTTTTTAGATTCAGCTTCAAATCGAACAACTTCTTCTTCTGAAAACGGTATGATTCCCTTAGCCTTTTTTGATAATTCTAAACTTTCGCTATGAATAGCATTTTGATCAGTCTCTGTGTGTATATTTGCCATTATTTCCTCTCCACGTTTGTTCCAAATAAAAACACCCTCCTGTTAGAGGAGGGTGTTTGCAAATTTTCGCGCGCCAAACTGCCCCCCTAATTCGGGACGCAACACATACATACGCAAGTCATTTGTACTAATTTCATAGCCCTAGTCTAATAATCTTCCATAAAATTGTCAAATGAAATACACAGTTTACAGACGTATAGCCAAATACACATTTAATGACTTCTAATCAATTGACAGCCTCAAATGAACAATCCTAAAATTGAACTCGCATTCCAAATAATAAAATGAGTTATATTATGTCTACTAAATCTCAAATCGAACAAGATATCATCACAGCGATGAAAGCCAAAGAGCAAACCAAGTTGAATGCTTTGCGATTCCTAAAAAACGCTATCCAACTCGTGGAAAAAAATGATCTAGCAGAACTAGATGAGGACGGGGTACAAAAGGTAGTAGCCAAACAGGTTAAAGACCGTAAAGAGAGCATAAAGATGTTCGAACAAGGAGGAAGAGACGATTTGGTCCTAAAGGAAACTGAAGAACTGAACATCATTGAACAATATCTTCCACCTCAGATGTCATATGCTGACATTGAATCTATAGTAACCGACGCAATAACAAGCTTAGGAGCTACATCAATGCAAGACAAAGGCAAAGTTATGGGTTACTGCATGAAGCAGCTTCAAGGCAACGCAGACGGCACTGTGGTCAACGAAATCGTAACCAAATTACTATCTGATTAATGGTGATTACGTGCTATTTGGGATAATTGTATTTCCTGGAACATGGAGTGACACAGATTGCTTCTATGCTATCCAAGATGTGTTGGGGTTCAGAGCTGAATATGTTTGGCACGAAGAGACGGATTTAAGCAGATTTGACTGCTTGATACTGCCTGGCGGGTTTTCATACGGCGATTATCTACGCACAGGTTCTATAGCAAAATTATCCCCTATAATTGCTTCATTAGACTCCTACATAAATTCAGGCAAACTTGTTATAGGAATCTGTAATGGTTTCCAAATCCTGTGTGAGTGCGGATTTTTGCCAGGAGTACTCCTAAAGAATGACTGCCTCGAATATCGCTGTGTCCAAACAAACCTAAAAGTAGCGTCTAATGACCATGCCTTCAGTAACTTATACAACATAGATAAGATATTAGACATACCAATATCTCACGGAGAGGGTAACTATTACGCTGACCAAGAAACTATCAGTAATTTAGAAGCTAATAATCAAATAGCATTTAGATATTCCAGCCCAGGCGGGGACACTAGTGCTGAATATAATCCAAATGGATCAATCAATAATATAGCGGGGATTTTAAATGCCTCTAAAAACGTCCTAGGTATGATGCCTCATCCAGAAAGATGTTGCGAAAGTATATTAGGCAGTGAGGACGGTGCTCTGATTTTCAAATCCATTTCCAAATGGATAAACAAAAACATATAGACCAATTAGTGAATTTATGGATATTGATAAAAAAACACTCGAAGAAATAGCACTCAGCGAAAAAGAATACGAAAAGATCATTGAATTATTGGGTCGGTCTCCCAATCATGTAGAACTTGGTCTCTTCGGAGCAATGTGGAGCGAACACTGCGGGTACAAACACTCTAAACACCTTATCAAAACATTACCAAGTAAATCTTCCAGAGTGCTTTCTGAATCAGGGCAAGAAAATGCAGGGGCTATAGATATCGGAGACGGGTATGCAGTGGTATTCAAAGTAGAATCTCATAATCATCCTTCTGCAGTTGAACCGTTCCAAGGAGCAGCAACCGGAGTGGGAGGAATTGTGCGGGACATATTAGCTATGGGAGCCCGCCCAATAGCTATATTGAACTCGTTGCGATTCGGAACGCTAGGAGAATCCAAAACTGATCATATATTTGGAGGAGTGGTAGAGGGTATATCTTGGTATGGGAATTGCCTAGGTATTCCCAATGTAGGAGGAGAAATATATTTCGATGCATGTTATCAAGATAATCCTTTGGTAAACGCTTTATGCGTAGGATTAGTGGAATCAGACAATATAGCTAGTTCGTCTGCTAAAAGCATAGGTAATTCGGTCTTGCTTGTAGGAGCAGATACAGGTAGAGACGGTATACATGGCGCATCAGGTCTAGCTTCGAGAAATCTTGACGCTGAACAAGAAATGAGACCAACTGTTCAGGTAGGTAATCCATTTCTAGAAAAACTACTTATAGAAGGATGCTTAGAAGCCCTTGCCACAGGACACGTAGAAGGCATCCAAGATCTCGGAGCAGCAGGGCTTACAAGTTCAACAGTGGAAGCTGCTAGTAAAGCCGAGTTAGGTATTTTCATTAATACCTCCATGGTACCTACACGAGAAGATGCTATGTCTCCATACGAAATCATGCTATCGGAATCACAAGAACGAATGCTACTCTTTGTACGCCCAGAATATGTGGAAGAAATCTCCAATATATTTACAAAATGGGGCATTTATGCCACGCAAATAGGTGAGGTTATCAAAGAGCCTCATATAGAAGTTAATGATGGAACCAAAAGTGTTGCAAAGGTCCCAATTCAGTTTCTTACCGAGGCACCTTCATATTCCACCGATACTTCATCTATTGATCTTAAATCTTTAAATAATATTCTCCATCAACCTGACCCTTCATTATCTGCACAAAATTCTCTTCTATCATTACTAGAGAACAATAACATTGGAAGTAGACAATCAGTATTTCAAAAATATGATAGTCAGGTACAAACTAACACGATCATAGGCCCGCAACATAGCGCCGCAGTATTAAGAATCAAAGATACTACTAGGATGATAAGCCTTAGCATCGATTGCAACAGTCGCTACTGTTATTTAGATTCATATATAGGTGCGCAAATAGCCGTTGCAGAAGCATGTCGGAATGTATCTTGCACAGGCGCAACGCCCATTGCATTAACTGACTGTCTTAATTTTGCAAATCCAGAAAGACCTGAAATATATTTTCAACTCGAACAGTCTATACAAGGGATGGGATTAGCAGCTCGAACATTTGATACACCAATCGTAAGTGGAAACGCTAGTTTATATAATCAGTCAGACCTATCTGAAATTTACCCAACACCCATTATAGGTTGTTTAGGAGTGATGCCAAATTCTGTCACCCCTGTTAAATCTGGCTTCACTGAAGTGGATGCGGATGTATTCATACTAGGAACAAATACACTCACACTAGAGAGGGACAGTTTATCTGGATCTGAATACTATAGTTCCTTGTACCAATCCGTCACGGGAAGTCCTAAAATCAACCTAGAACTCGAATTACAAGTGCAAAGCTTATGCAGAGATTTGATTGCTAAACATGTCATATTATCTGCTCATGACTGTTCAGAAGGCGGCTTAGCGGTAGCATTGGCTGAGTGCAGCTGTATCGGGAGCATAGGATTCATTTCTAACAATTTCAATCTTAATGACTGGGAAGCTGACTTATTTGGAGAATCTCAATCAAGAATAATAATCTCATGCAGGAAATCTGACAGCCAATCAATTATTGAACAAGCCCAAATGGTTAATGTCCCAATAATTCACTTAGGAACTACGACAGATTATAAATTCAAATTAGGCGAAGTAATAAATACCGATGTTTCCACATTAACATCGGCATGGTCATCAGCTTTACCTGGAAAATAACCTCATCACTCTGCCAGCTAGTCCAGAACCAGAATCTTCATCTTCATTAGAGGCGAACGACGCATTATCTTCCATAGATTGTCCCCAATGACTTTCCAAAGCATAGTAGACCACTGGATGTTCACGGTTTAAGCTGAGTGTCCTTTTCCTTTTTGGTTTATCTGAGCCTTCTTCCTGCACGGAACCCCAACTCTTTGTGAACACTTTCTCATCTGATAACCCTTTAATAAGCTTATTCACATAAGTTTTAGAAAATGTCTTTTCCCAAAGAATCTTAATCTCCTCAACCTCGGCATCAAGCGCACCTTTAATATTAGAAGAAATCTCATCCCCTAAAGTGTTTGGAGTTATACTAGTACTTTCCTTCACATCATATAAATAATCAGACATAACTATAATTTGATTTATCCGTGATTCATCATTGTCATCTCTGGTACTGCTAGCCTTTTCCAATGAAGATAGTAATTCTGACATAGCTCCACTGTATGCTGCGAGTTTCTCAGAATTATCGGTACTTGTTTTTAACTCATTGGACTCTTCGGTATTAGCATCAATAGCGTTATCAATATTTTCCGAGATGTCCGTTTCTTCAGAAGTTATTTCTTCAGGTACTGGCTCGTCAGCTAATATTACCCAGTCAGCCATACCTACTGTCACCATTTGTATCTTTCCTTGTTCTGTAGCTGCCTGAACCAATTTCTTGAATCCTGTAAAACCTAGTCTTCTTTCATCTAATCCGGGATATTGTCGTATTAGTCTTTGTTTTACCGAAGTAAGTAGAGGAATTCTTCCACTTTCTCTTTCCCTAATTACTATATTTTCTATCGATTGCAAAATATCAGGAACATCTTGTCGTGAGTAATTATTGCGAGTAGGAGGAGCATTATAAGTATTACTAGCATTATTTGAATCTTGATCCACATCAATGTCATAGAAAATAAGTCCATCTACTAAAGCAGATAACCTACGAGAAGTAGTCCAAGAAACTCCTATGATAATCACTTTCTTTCCCATTGTTCTTAAAGCATTAATTACATGTATGAAATCAGAGTCTCCAGATACTATTACGAAGGTGTCTATATTGGGGTAAGAATGGGCACATTCTATACAATCGGCGGTCATTTTCACATCTACACTGTTTTTGACCGTTATTGTACGATTACTATTATTGGAATTTCCTAGTTGAAGTCTTGTTGGCACATAAACGGGCTCTATGCCTGACGCATACAATGCGGGAGGATCATTTACAAATTGACTAGCTCCTTTCAATTCAGGAGAACGAGTTACCCAATCTGCGTATGCTTTTGCCACTACCACACGTCCGTGATTAGACACTTCTTCTTTCAAAGCAGACACGTTTGGGACACGATTACCACCGGCCAAGCTAATTTTAAAATTTTCCCAGTCTATAAATAGTGCTACGTCTCCTAGCACAAAATCATTATTCATTAATATCCTTATTATCTTAATTTGAGTAATATATTAAATTTTTTAAGTTTGATATCTTACTTTAATACATATATTATCATGTAACAGATACTATCAAGGTATGATGTGTATGCTTAAACCAATAAAGTTAAAGGTACATACATAATAAAAGGTGTAATTATGACAAGTGAATTGCGATTGCAAGATAAGGTTGCAATCATAACAGGTGCAGGTTCAAGCGGACCTGGTATCGGAAACGGAAAAGCTACAGCTATGCTATTTGCCAGGCAAGGAGCGAAGGTTTTAATTGTTGATTCCCAAGTAGACAGAGCCGAAGAAACTCTGAAACTGATTCAAGAAGAAAACGGAGTGGCGTCCGTATTCCAAGCAGATGTAACAAACGCCTCTGATTGCGAATCAATGGTAGAAGCTGCTATGTCTAGGTACGGTAGAGTAGATATACTAGATAACAACGTCGGCATCTCCCGAAGAGGAACAGTTTTAGAAGTTTCAGAAACCGATTGGGACCAAGTCATGGCCGTTAACGTCAAAAGTATAGTATTGGCCAGTAAATTCGCCATTCCCGCCATGATAGAAAATGGGCAAGGGTCAATTATAAACATATCATCCATTGCGGGTCTTAGGGCTCACAGCAGCACTCCTTACACGGCATCCAAATCAGCAGTTATAGGACTTACATTTTCTATGGCAGCAGACCATGGAAGAGACGGGATTAGAGTCAACTGTATAGCTCCTGGCTTACCATATACGCCTATGGTAGCTCCTCGTATGAATGATGATCTTAGAGAAGTTCGCAAAAATGCGGCGCCGTTAGGAACTGAAGGCACAGGATGGGATGTTGCATATGCGGCTTTATTCTTTGCTAGTGACGAATCAAGATGGGTGACAGGCGTTACAATGCCAGTAGATGCAGGTCTAGCAGCTACAAGTCCTGTAACCTTTAGCACATTAGACCAGCAAAAGTACTAAGTAATAGAAACTAACGTCACTGAAAATATCAGATCTTTTCCGGCAAGAAAATGATTTCCGTCTAGAGTCACGTTTTGTTCTCCAATTTCTTTTACAGTGAATTGGATTGCGCTACCATCAGGCTGGCTAGCGGAAATCTGCATACTTACTTCCAGTGTTAAGTCTTCAGGGAACTGATCATTTGGTACCTCGATTATTTTTGCTGGATCATAAATTCCATAAGCTTCTTCTGGCGGAATAGTTATTTCTTTTTGTTCATCAAGCGCCATTCCCACAACACCTTTATCAAACCCTGCGATCATTTGTCCTGCACCAACAGTAAATTCTAGCGGGTCTCTTCCTTCAGACGAATCAAAAACACTACCATCCAATAATTTGCCTGTGTAATGAACTTTAACAGTGTCTCCTTGCTTAACCACTTCCGACATAATAATCTCCAAAGTAAATATGTCTATTGAATATATCTTTAAATAGCTTCACAAACCACATATTTGCTGACTGTGAATGACGAGTATCTAGGCAGTAAATCCTATCAAACTCCAATAAGGCAAAACTATGAAATATGCCACAAGAATTACTGACAACATCATCACACAAGCAAACCTAAAGACTTCCATATTAGTCAATCCACTTCTCTCGAAAATAATGAGTCCTGAGCCAGTGCCCGCACAATAAAAGATTACTGAGTCCCCAATCACAACGGTGATAAAGCCTATAACAAGCGGTTCAAATCCTAAAATACTAGCGAAGCCCATAGTCAGGGGAATCATAATAACTAAATATGCAGAAATATTGTTGAATGCTATCCTAGCTAATCCAATTAATATCATAACCAACACCAGTAGCACGCTGGGATTCTCTGTTATCTGTAATCCATAACTTAAAATATTTGTTGCCATCCATTGAGCCCCTCCACTATCTAGAAAAGCGAGCCCCAATGACAAAGCTGCTGCAGTTATAAAAAAATTGCTCCAAGCTATTCCTTTTTGTAGTTCGTCCCAACTAAGTATTCCTATTTTAGGAGACATCAGTAAAACAAATGCCAAAACAGCTGGAACTGATGCATGGAAACCATGGATGAAATCAGTGAACCACAAAATAACAGTGATACTAATAATGATCATAACTTTAATTTCTTGAGGCTTAAGAGGACCAAAACTTGTTTTGTTTAATTCTTGGACAGGCAATTCTCTAACACCTTTCAAATACCAAAAATATAGTATGGTTCCTCCTACAAATAGATTTAAGTAGAACGGAACACTCATTATTACAAACCACTCAATCCAGGAAAAATCACCCAGTAAACCTGATGCCACCACTGGAGTTATTCCTCCTGCTAACAAAGCGGTGGAAGCACATCGATTCAGAGCTAACATTGCCATCATCAGCATTTTATGAAACGGATGGGTTTTTGCAATCTGCCAACTGTCTAGTACTTCTTCGTACATATTTACAATAATGGCACCTCTCGTAGTTGCAGAGGGTAATACAAAAGTTAATAGCACAAACGAAAGTAACATTTGAAAATACATAAGCACAGGGTTGCCAAGAGATAAATTAATTATATAGCCTGCAACTCTTTCAGCTAAGCCAGAAACCCTAACAGCAAAACCCATAGCTAAAATACCAATTAGGAAATAGCATATAGGCTTACTGAAACCTACCAATGCTTCTGTAAAGGAATCTACACCACCAGCAAATGTTAATAATAAAATACAAAAAAAGCTGGTAGTAACTGCGGGCACCCAATCTGTGATCCACATCGCAACTGCTATCATCATCACGATAACACAAACTTTAGTCTGTAAATCTATATCTGCAAAAACACCTACTAACAAAGCAGCCGTGCCAGCTAGTGATACCCCTGCTATAACTGAGACTTTACTAATACTCATAATTTATCTACTCAATTAATAAAACGACTAGGACTCATAAAATCATTATTATAATCAGAGTACCCTTTACAAATGAAATCAGCGATTATCCGACCAGAAATCAGGCTTAGATGTATCCCTTTGTGACCATGGCCGGTAGATATATACACATTTTTTAATGAGCTTAATGGTCCAACAATTGGCAAATTATCTGGAGACATAGGTCTGAAACCATACATAGTTTCAACAATCTGAGCTTCATCCAATTCTGGCATCACGAACATTACCCACTCCATGATCTCTTGAGTAGCTTTCTGATTTGGAGGCTCTTGATAATTATCAAATTCGGATGTACTCCCAGCGCTAATTAAATTATCTCCTCTATGAATTAGATGCCAAGACTCTACCCCTCCAAAATGGAATCCTAGAGGTTGACCGGAATATTTAAGCCTTATAGATTGACCTTTCAAAGGAGTAATATCAACATTCAATCCTAAGGCAGACATCAATGAATTTGAGCCTAATCCTCCGCACAGTATTACATTATCACCATAAATCTTTTCCGATTCACAAATGACTCCTGAAATTTTTCCTCCATTCTTGATTAAATCTACTACTTTTCTTTGATGGACTTCTGTTCCCATTTTTTCCGATGCCACAGCCAATGCTAAAGTAAATTTGTAACTATCAATCTGGGTTTCTTGAGGAATATAACCAGAAGCCAGGATACGGTCTGACAGTCTCTGGTCTAACTTTCTCGTTTCATCTCCAGTCAAGAATTCAAATGGATATCTGTGTCTGGATTTTGAAAACTCTATTCTGGCCTTAAGGGTCGCAACTTCAGATTCTGATGCGGCTAATCTTAATCCTGGTCTTACGACGGGCAGAGTATCAATTTGACTTAACTCATTGATTCTTGGAATGTCTTTATCGAATAACTCACTGCTATCAAATAAAGCTTCATTTATATTAGGATTTGAATCATAGTCATATGTATTTGATAAAAACCCAGTGGCATGCGCTGATGCACCACTAGCAATAGCGTTCTCATCGAGTAACGCAACAGATAAACCTAGTTCACTCAGATAATAGGCAACCGCCCCTCCGACTGCGCCTGCTCCGACCACAATGGCATCATAGTTCTTTCCCATAACCGTAAGCGCCTTAAAAAAACAAGATTAGTTATTCACACCAATTCTATTCTTGAAATCAGAAATTATTTGGTCTCTTGTGCGATTTTGCCATTTAACACGTTGCCCTATTGGAACATTTGTTACCTCAGGAATTATTTTCAAAGCAATAAATACTGGGCCTTCAAGACTCAATATTTCTTCGATGCTCGATGCAAAATCTTCAATATTATCGAATGCATACGTATTTGGATAACCTGCACCCTTTGCGATAACATCGTAAGAAATATTCTGAGCATTCGGCACCGGTTGCCCACCTGTGGTTCCATAAACCTCATTATCAAGCATGAAGTGGTAAAAATTATTGGGCATTTTATCTGCAATAGTTGGAAGTGCGCCTAATCCCATCAGTACGTCACCTTCAGAATCAAACTGAATCACTTTTTCGTTAGGTCTAGATAAGGCTAGCCCTAGCGCAAAAGAAGAATGTCCCCCCATCGCTGGGTCTCCTAGAGCAATATCTAGGTCAGGCTGTTCACTGACAGATTGCCAATGTCTGCCACCTCTGCCAGAAAGAACTATACTGTTCCCTCTGTATCTATTAAATATTTTAAACATCTCTAATGTGTCTATCATTGGGGTTCTCCTCAAATAAAAAGTCTAGTTAAATCCGTGGAATTCGTCTCCGATTAATACAGCAACAGGATTTTGCAATTTCTCTGCATCTTCAAATGCCCACGAAATCCTTTCTGCATCATCGTTATTTTCTACCAAGTAGTATTTGACATTAAACGCATTCAAAAATGGCTCTGTGTAAGTTGCGGCAGTATCAGCATTCCTACCATGCCTGGTATATCCTCGATATCCCACCATTAATACCACAGGTATATTCATTCCCATACACCATCCCCTAAGTGAGTCACCCGATTCTAGTAATCCCGTATTTTGAATTAGTATCACGGGTTTAGCGCCTCCTGTTGATAACCCAGCGGCAGTTGAAAATGCGTGCCCTTCTCTACTCACAGGAATCAAGGTCAGAGAAGGTTCCTGTTCCATTAATAAATACAGGAAATTAGTTTCGCTGTCAGGCAGCCAAACAATATGGGTGACTCCTTGATTTTTAAATTCGTTAATTATTAGCTCTGGGCTTAATTCTGCTTTTTGTGTACTCATTATTTCTTTTTCCTCAATACTTTTTAAGTGGTTGCATTAGGTTTTCTGCCTTTTCTAGCGAGAAAATCACTAAATCCTTCCTCTACTGTTAAGCCTTTAAAACGTCCTTTCCTAGCATCGATCTCTGCCTGGAATTGATCCTTTAAAGGTTCTCCTATATGCTCAGTGACCATTTGTTTTATATTAGCTACCCCTTGAGCACGATTAGCGGCAATACCACTAGCAATCTCTATAGTCTTATCTAACAAATCCTTCGAATCAAACAAATGATTTATGAGACCTAAGTGGTATGCCTCATCCGCAAAAACCTCTCTACCACTGTAAAGTAATTCCTTTGCTTTGTTTATACCAACTAACATAGGTAGTGTCCAAGTAGCATTCATTTGCCCATAATTTACAGCTAAAAATCGAAAACTTGATTTTTCGCATCCCACTAAAAAGTCCAGCGAGGTAGCCATCACCGTACCGCCACCGTAGCACAGTCCATTGATAGCACCAATAATTGGTTTAGAAGATGTAGCCATATGCCAAGTGATTTCGGCTCGAGTATCTTGACTAGCATCTCTTTGTTCCGGGGACAACTCTCTATTTTCGTGGATATCTGCCCCTGCTGAAAATGCTCTTTCTCCTGCTCCTGTTACAACAATTGCTCCAATCTTTTCATCAATTTCCATTGCCGACACAGCTTCGTTCACTTCTGTAACTAATTGCAGATTCAGTGCATTCAAAACACCTGGCCTGTTTAATGTGATGATACCAACTCTATCTTGTTGGTCTACTAAAATATTTTCGTAAGACATATGGCCTCCTTCAACCATTTGATTTCCATAATCACCTGTACAAATAAATCACATCTGAGTTTCAATGTAAACCTTGCACTATGGTCAGCTACTGTATAATCAATTAGTATCATACAAAGTTAGTCTCAATTAGTCATCTAAATCAACTACTCGACAGGTCAACATTCATGGAACACTTAGGATTAACATTTCTAGAACAAAATATTCCTTTTGAAGCATTATCAGATAAATCTATCGAAATGGGTAAACATTCTATGCTTAATGCATCCGCAGCAGGGTTAGCTGGTGCCTCTCAACAACAAGCTGTTTCAATATCTAGTCTAGTCCAAGAAATGGGCAGTATAGGCAAATGTACTTTAATTGGTATGGGAGTAAGAACATCTCCTATTTATGCTGCATTCGGCAATAGCGCAATCATCAGCATCTTAGATTACACAGAGGAAATACCTGATTCCCATCATTCATTATCTTCCGTTATTTTCCCTATCGTAACTGCGCTTGGAGAAGCTAATGGATACACTGGGAAAGAAGTTTTAAGAGCTTACTTATTGGGGCTAGAATATACCAGCCATCTTATAGAACAAACTCAAAGTAATTTCTATGCATGTGTAAGCTTGGGAGGATTACTAGCTGCGGGACTTCTATTAAAGCTTAATGATCAACAATTCCAGCAAGGTCTATGCCTTTTGCTTGACACCCTGGACCCAACAATGTCCGACAAACGTTCAAGCATAGATTTATTCACCAGCGGCAAAATTGCCATGAATACAATTACCGCCGGACTAACCGTATCGAAACAATTCAACATAGACGACTTCTCATTAGAAACCTTTGAATATTATCTACAAAAATTGGGGCTAGATGCAGGTACCCACAATAATATACTCCGCACTTTGGCAAGCGATTCATTGTTAGAACAAAACGGACTTTCCTTAAAGTTATACCCTTGCCCTGCTACCTCTCATGAATGTATTGAAGCTATATTACAACTGTTACAACTATACGATTTTGATTACAAAGAAGTAGAGAACATGCAAATATTTCTCCCTTCAAGATCCATTCAAGAATTAAAACCAGACCCTCCTCGTACAGAATTCGAATTACGAAACAGCATACCTTTTATCTCAGCATCCACTTTGATTTATGGCCAACCCTTAATAGAACAATTCACCCCTGGATACTTCTATGATGAAGAAATAAACGAATGTATGAGCAAAATACAAATAATAGAGAATTCGGATGTGAATCCTTCTACACCACGTGCCACGGAAGTATCCATTAAATTAATTAGCGGACAAATCTTGAAAACCACTGTAGAATTTGCACAGGGCACCTCAGAAGTTCCATTAGACATAACAGAGTTAGAAGCCAAGTTTTTATACTGCTCAAGATATATATTGCCCCCAGATCATATAGAAGGTGCAATCTACCAAATAGGAAACCTTGAAAATATTCACGATATAACAGGACTAGTATCCATACTAGGAGGATAAGATCAAATGAAAGCCATTACTATCCACCAAACTGGCGGACCAGAAGTTATGCAACTCGAAACTGTACCTGATCCTAAACTCAGGAACGGTGAAGTTTTGATAGAAATCAAATCGATCGGCGTCAATTACACTGATGTCGCCAGTAGGAGAGGAACCAACACTCCTGAACAATTTCCCTGGATACCAGGCAGGGAAGCAGCGGGCATTGTTGTAGAAGTAGGTAAAAATGTAAATGATGTAAAAGTGGGAGATCGAGTAGCCTATGCAATGGCAACTGGTTCTTACGCTGAATTAGCAGCCGTGCCAGCATGGTTAACTGTACCTATTCCAGACGAAATGTCTTTTGAAACGGCCTCAGCAATATTATTACAAGCTATGACCGCACATTTCTTAGCAAACGACATCACAACACTCCAAGAATCTGATAAAGCTTTGGTGCATGCTGGAGCTGGAGGTGTTGGTCTGCTGTTGATACAAATGCTGAAAATGCAGGGAGTATACGTTTACACGACAATATCAACGGAAGAAAAAGCAAAATTGGCAAAAGAAGCTGGAGCGGACTGTTTAATTCAGTACACTATAGATGACTTCGAAAAAATCATTCTTGACCAAACAAATGAAAAAGGGATTGCCATAGTCTACGATGCAGTTGGAGACACTACTTTTCAAAAAGGCTTAAATATACTTAAGCCACGCGGATACATGGTGCTATATGGCACAGCCAGTGCTCCAGTTCCACCTTTCGACACTAATTTATTGAGAGGCAAGTCAATTTTTCTTACCAGACCTATGCTTGGGGATTACACAAGAACCAGAGAAGAATTGCTGCAAAGATCCAACACTGTGCTTGACTGGGTTCAACAGGACAAACTCAAGATCCGTATCGGACTAAAATTACCTTTGGCAGATGCAGTAGAAGCACACATGCGACTAGAAGGAAGACTAACCACTGGTAAAGTTATACTCACAGTGTAACCAATGGTCTATCTCAGAAATATACTAATAGAATATAATTGTTTGCAACGAACTAAATTTCAAAGGCAACCATAATAATGTACTACCCAAAACTAGAAGACATTGAATCTTACCGAAGCGCTGGTAACTTAGTTCCGGTATATCGAACAATCAATGCAGACCTTGAAACCCCCGTGTCGGCATACCTAAAGGTAGCTGAAGGAGAATATTCTTTTCTGCTAGAAAGTGTTTCCGGCGGAGAGCAACTGAGCAGATATAGCTTTATTGGCACTGCACCTTACAAAGTAATCAAAACCGGCAAGGATCAACCTCAAGGAGCAATAGATCCTTTAACACTTATTCAAGAAGAGCTCAATAAGTTTCAAGAGGTCTCAGTGGACGGGCTACCAGCATTTAATGGAGGGGGGGTTGGATATCTATCCTATGACAATATCCATTACTTTGAACCACGAGTTCCAATGCTTGAAAAAGATGACATTAATTTGCCTGACTCCGTAATTATGTTCACGGACACCCTTTTAATCTTCGATCATCTAAGGCACGATATAAAAATAGTTAGCCACGTTAATCTCAATGATGATGTCCAAAAGTCGTATAAAGACGCAGTAAATAAAATAGAAGAGATAGTAACTAAACTTATAGCTCCTCTCCCACCACAAGCTTACAAGAGCAGCACTAACACAGACCCCATTAAGGCTGAAATTAAATCAAATTTCACTAAACAAGAATTCTTTGATGCAGTAAACAAATGCATTGACTACATCAACAAAGGCGATGCAATCCAGATCGTACTGTCGCAAAGATTCGAACGAAACACTCACGTTGAACCGTTCGACATATACCGTTCCTTAAGGGCCCTGAACCCTTCACCATATATGTATCATTTGCACCTCTCAGACTTTCACATTGTCGGAGCTTCAATCGAAACATTGGTGAAAGTAGAAAATGGGCTTATAGATTATCACCCCATAGCAGGAACACGGCCAAGAGGAGCAACTCCAGAGGAAGACAATGAGCTAGCTGAAGAACTCCGTACTAGTGAAAAACAAACTTCAGAACATATTATGCTAGTAGATTTGGGCAGGAATGATGTAGGGAAAGTTAGCGAAATAGGTACCGTTGAAGTCACGGATTTAATGAGTATAGAAAAATATTCGCATGTGATGCATTTAGTATCCCATATAAAAGGGGTTTTGAAGCATGGTCTTAATCCATTTGACGCATTACGATCTTGCTTCCCTGCTGGAACGTTATCTGGAGCACCTAAGATAAGAGCTATGGAAATCATATCGGAATTAGAACAACAAAAAAGAGGACCTTATGCTGGAGCAGTAGGATATTTTTCATTTTCTGGAAATATAGATACCTGCATAACCTTAAGAACTAGCGTAATCAAGAACGGCACCGCTTACATACAAGCTGGAGGCGGGATAGTAGCAGACAGTACAGATGAAGACGAGTATCTAGAAACTTATTACAAATCAGGAGCATTACTCAAAGCAATAGAAAACGCAGAGTCCCAATTTAATTCTTAGGAGCCAACTCAATGCTGAAATCATTTTTCCACACTGGATTCATAGTTAAGGACATTGAAAAAAGTATAGATTTCTATAGTTCTGTATTTGGCCTATCTCTAGCGGGACGAGCAGAAAGGACAGGAGATTTTGCTGAAACACTGCTTGGATACACTGGAGTACACGTTCAGAACGCTTTTTTAGATCTAGGGGATGGGCATCAATTGGAATTAATACAATATATGACACCTACCGGTTCAAAAGCAACCTTTGAAAAAAATGACGTAGGAGCATCGCATATTGCTTTCTTAGTAAATGACATTGACTCATTTTACTCTAACGCTAAAGATAAAGGCCTAAAACCAGTTAACCCTCCCGCTTCACTCCATGACGAAAATGGCACATTACTGAGAAAAGCTTTATATGCTCAAGATCCCGATGGAAACTGGATAGAATTGGTTGAACTGTTTTAAACAGTTATGAAAATATATATATTTTGCACCACCTGTGAAAGAGCTTCATATTTAGAAGTAATAGACAATAATGATATTAATTTAAACAACTTCAAAACAGTTAAAGAAGTCATTGAAGAATTGGAATCTCTACTTGGAATCGCAGAATTCTACGAATCCCCGTTCGTGAATTGTTACTACAAGGATTGTCTTGGTAAACCTCATGATTGGGTATTCTGGGATGAATACAGACTCGCATCTGGTGAAGGATTAAACTGGCCAATTCACCCTGAACTTGATGTCTTTTATCAAGTTTGACACGATTATAACTAGGTTCGGTTAGTAAGAAGGGGCGTAAATACCAATATCACAGCTAATAAAACAAACCCTATCCCCTGATTTATTATCATGGTATCACCCGCGCCATAAATTCCTGCTAAACGACTGGTTGTAAATCCACCAAAAGCCGCTGCCCCAACACATTGTGCCACAACTCCTAACGTCATTGGTCTATCCTTTTCAGCTACATTTAACATCACTATAGGAGTTGACATAGCACTCAATAAAGCGTTGCCGAATCCAGCCATAAATAAAAACACATAACATAGTAAGTAAATATCTAGCCATCCAAAAAACACGAATCCTATCATTTGTATGACAAAGCCACCGATTAAGACCCGACCTTTCAGCTCTATATTCCCTATGAATGACATTGATAGCCCACCAAATAAACACCCTGTGCCAAATGCTGATACTAAAATTCCAGCCCAAAATGCGTTCACTTGTAAATCATCCACCGCGACCACAGGCAACAAAGCTTCACAGCTAAAAACGAACCAATTGAACACCATACTTGCTAACAATGCTCCAAAAACAACCTTATTCCTAAACGCAGATCCAAAACCTTGTACCAAAGTCCTACCAATCTGAGAAATGTGTACTGTGAATTTCTCTTGTTTGTATCCGTAAAAAGTCAAAATAGTAAACGATGTACTAGCTAATGCCAGTAATAGAGAAAACGCACCCAATGGACCTAGAAATTGAATTGTGAATCCAGCTAAAAATGGCCCTACTCCTTTCCCTAAAGCATGATTAATAATATCCAAAAACATAGCATTAGATAGACGATTAGACTTAGCAACATCATGTATAGCAGTTCGTTTTGCTGGGAAGTCTAAAACATAAAATACCCCGAGTGAGAATGCACCTAACTGCAAGTGCCAAGGTTGAATCAATTGATAGAGTGCCAGCGTAGCAAACACAGCTAAAATAACGACTGTGCCTCCCTGGGTTATTAACATCAATATCTTCCGATTAAAAGCCATAGAAAGATAGCCAGAAATAGAAGCGAAGATCAACATTGGAGACCATTTTAATGCCAACAGTATAGCCACTTGAGCAGGAGAACGAGTCAATTCCCACATGACTAATCCCATAACGACAGGATCCATCCATCTAGTTATGTGATAAATCCCTCCAGCAAACCACAGAATCCTGAAATCTCTCGTGCGCATCAATATGAATACATTTTCAAAACCTTCTTTGAACAAGTTAGTTGACAATAAATAATTCCTATAATTGTAAATGCTCAGACATAGTACCAAATCGGCATGTAATAATATATGGGTATTAATATAAAAAGATTGATGTATTGTATAATTAAACTAACAACCACTTGGAGCAGATGCTACATTGCTTTTAATGATTGACAATTATGATTCCTTTACATATAACCTCTACCAATATTTCGGTGAATTGGGCACAGAAGTTGTAACCTTACGCAATGATCAAACATCTATAGAACAGATCGAGCAATTAAATCCAGACGGGCTAATCATTTCTCCTGGGCCTTGCAGTCCTACAGAAGCAGGAATATCCAACGATACTATTAAACATTTTGCCCCCAAATTACCAATATTAGGGGTTTGTTTAGGCCATCAATGTCTTGGGGAATCATTTGGGGGCACAATAATCAGAGCAAATGAAATAAGACATGGTAAGACTTCCTTAATCCATCACAGCAATTCTGGAGTATTCGAAGGGTTACCTAATCCTTTCCAAGCCATTAGATATCATTCATTAATAGTAGACAAATCCACTTTGCCAGACTCTTTGGAAATAACTGCGTGGACAGAGGAAGGACTTATAATGGGACTTCGGCACAAAAAATATCAAAGCGAAGGTATTCAATTCCACCCCGAGTCCATCATGACACCTAATGGTAAAGACATACTAACTAATTTTCTTTCGTATTTATAATCATAATAACCATTATTCCTGTGATTGCTATGGACATGTGTTATCATCCCGTTTTATGGTTCCCCAGTTATCAAATAGTAGAGTATTAATTTGCGACTACCCAGATTACAAACCTTAGATTCATGGCGACAATATCCAAATTATCGCTACCTTTGGACAGGTAACCTATTCTCTAACGGAGCTCAGTGGCTACAGTTATTCACCGCTGGGTGGTTAGTTTGGGAATTGAGTAAAGACACTGGCACAACCGGACTTTTCGTTGCTTCACTTGGCGCTATAAATCTCTTACCTAGTATCCTAATAGGTCCTATCGGAGGAGTATTAGGCGATAGATTTAATAGAAAATATCTAATTATGATCCTGCAATCATTTATGGCATGCGTCGCGGTTTTATTTGCACTTCTAAATACGACTGACCTAGTTGAAGTATGGCACGTATACGCTTATGTGATTGTTTCAGGTTGTTGTTTATGTATATGCCAACCAATGAGAAATGCATTAGTAGCAAATACCGTGCCACGTGAAATGATTGGAAATGCAATGGCTGTCAACGTTTTCACAATCACTGGTACTCGAATGATCGGACCTTTCTTCGGTGGGATCTTGATCGCAAACCTTGGATTCCAGTGGAATTTCGGTATTGAAGCATGCCTGTACCTAGGAACGGTTATAGCTTTAATCCGGTTGAAATTACCTTATAGAGAAGCATCAAAATCCGGTAAACAAATAGGAGTGTTCCAAAGTTTAAAAGAAGGTATATCCTACATACGAAAAGAGGATCGAACTCTACTGAACTTAATTACTTTATCTGTTATTCCAGAACTGCTTCTACATCCAGTTTGGTTATTGATTCCTTTATTTGTAGCCCAGGTCTTAGGGGAAGGTCCAGAAATTGCAGGATTTTTATGGGCAGTAACTGGGTTAGGGGGACTTACATCAACTATTTTGTTCTCTTCATTCGGCTACATAATTAAAAAGGGATACATCGTACTTGGAGCCGCAATATTGGGATCAGTTGCCGTGATCCTATATGCTAATTCTACTTGGGCACCTTTAGCATTTTTCTTGATAGCATTAATGTCTTTCGGACAATCAGCATTTAGAACTACCAACAGTGTACTTATCCAATCTCTAGCTCCTGATGAATACAGACTAAGAATAAGCACACTATTATTCCACATCAAAGGATTCATAATAATTCCTTGCGTCTTGGCAGGACTCTTGATAGATTTCACATCAGTAAGGATAGGAATTACGTGTCTGGGTACCATCGGATTACTTCTCGGGATATATTTCACATTCACATTCCACAGAGTCCGTAAATTACTCTAGTTATATGACCCACTCACCTTACATTTCCGGTAACGCCAAATATTATAAATGGTTGGTATTTTTCAGTATTGCCATAGGAACATTTATTTCAGTAGTCGACCACGGTAGTGTATTAGTAGCCCTTCCTGTGATGCAAACACACTTCGGCAGCGACCTTCCAGCAGTTCAATGGGTAGTTACTGGGTATCTACTTACAATCAGTGCCCTTTTGTTACCCATGGGACGTCTGGGGGATTATTTGGGTAAGAATCGTATTTACATTTTAGGTTTAATAATTTTTGCTGTCGCTTCATTTTTTGCTTCCATATCATCGGACTTGATCATGGTCATTCTATCGAAAATACTCCAAGGAGCTGGTTCAGCTATGATTCAGGGAAACGCTATTGCGATCATAGTATCAACTTTTCCAGCTGCTGAACGAGGTAAAGCTCTAGGAAGTCATTTGAGCGTAGTCGGTACAGGCCTGATCACCGGACCCGCTTTAGGTGGATTACTAGTAGACCTATTCGGATGGAAGTCGGTGTTCATAATTAATATACCTGTAGCTCTTATTGCTGTCGCTGCAGCAGTTATCATAATGGGGGTCCGAAGTGAAGAAAGCATAGACCTTAAAAATAATCCCTTTGATTGGAAAGGTTCCATCATATCCACAATATTCCTCATTGGGATTCTCTTACTTTTTAACAAAGTTACTGAATACGGCTGGAATTCTTTTCCCATATTAGCAGGAGGTCTAATTCTCGTATGTCTCCTAATATTATTCATAGTAGTTGAAACTAAAGTTACTTCTCCAATGCTAGACGTTAAATTATTTACGAATCCAATAATAGGTTTGGGGTTCTTATCTAGTTGGATTTCATTTTTTGGAACAGGAGGCGTACGTTTTATTATGCCTTTTTACATGCAAAAAATACTTAACCTTGAGCCATTAGTTGTTGGTTTATCAATGATTCCTCCCGCTATCTGTATGGCTCTCTTATCACCCATGAGTGGATATCTATCGGATAAATTTGGCTGGAAAGCTTTTACAATTCTAGGATTGAGTTTATCGATCGTTGCATGCTTATCATTATCTATTTGGGTTTCAGATTCATCCCCTTTAATATTTTTAATCCCCATGCTGATGCTACAAACATCCGGGAATGGTATTTTTAATTCCCCAAATAATAGCTCTATCCTAAATGAAGTAGACAACACTAAATTCGGCGTTATGTCTGCAATGACTCAACTAGTTCGAAATTCCGCGAACGTGATAAGCATGTCCGTAACAACCAGCATCATTGTGATTAGCTTTCAAATTAACGATTTAGGCTCCAATCTTGATAATATCACTCCAGAAATGTCTGGAGCTTTCATGACCGGACTGCACGCTACATTCTTTACTCTTTTTATAGTGCTATCAATTGGCTTAATCGCCACTATCATCCGAAAATAACCTTTACTTAAATATGTGGCATAACCTCGGAAGCAAATAATTTCATCCCTTTTGTAACTTTTTCATGGGATAAACCACCAAATGCAAAATTACATCCAAAATAATCTATCCCAATCTCTTTTAATGACAGAATCCTTTCAATACATTGTTCAGGTGTCCCCACAATTACTCGATTTTTAAGTAAATCTTCAAAATTGGCTGACTCAATATTATTTTCTCGTTTCCATGCGTTCATACTTTGATTAACTTCACTTTCGTGCAATAAAGATCTACGCCATCTAATCATGTCAAATGTCCATTGAAGCGCAATCTCCGTATCTTCCTTGACCTGTTGCTCTGATTCACCTACATATACATATCTAAAAAACGGTATTTGAGCAATATCCGCCTGAGTCCCAGATTGAGATGCTACATCAACAAAATTCTGACACATACTGACAGCATCATCAGTATCAGCCACCGGGCCACTTAAAATAGGATATCCTGACTCTATAGCATAGTTAAGAGTTTCTGGAGTTCGTGTCGCAGCGATAAAAACGGAAGGATGTGGACTCTGTAAGGGTTTAGGTACCAAATTGGTTTTAGGAATTTTATGGAATTCCCCATCATATTCAAAATCAGTCTGCGTCCAAAGATCTTTGACTATTTGAATAACTTCTCTAAATCTGCTCTGGCTCTCTTCCCAATCAACCATATACCCGTGGTACTCATATCCTTCGGTCCCTCTGCCAAATCCTACATTCAACCTTCCCTGACTTAAAACATCCAAAGTCGCAGTATCTTCGGCAAGTTTGATTGGATTATGCAGGGTAGGCAATAAAACTGCAGTTCCCAGTTCTATGGTTTTTGTGATAGCAGCAATGTGCGACAGAACCATCAAGGACGACGACCCTAACCCGTACCGGGAAAAATGATGCTCTGCAAACCAAGCGCTATCAAATCCGAGATTTTCAGCTAAAACCACTTCAGCGCAAGCATTTTCCATTAATGTCTTAGGATCCAGATTATTCTCTGGCCAAGGGATATGAGACAGCGTAGCTAATTTCATAGTGTCAACTCACTATTCTGCTAGGAAGACTAGCTCGCTTTATTACGATAGCCCGACATGACATCATATGATCCGGGTGCAGCAGATATCAATGAACTATCATAGATATAACCGTACCCTCTTACAGTAACTATAGGATTTTGATCCTTACTGATTTTTCGAATTTTTTTCCTCAGGTTACTAATATGCCATTTGACCAAATCAAATGTGTCGTATTCTCTGCCCCAGACATTAGCTAATAAAAATTCTAAAGACAGAGCTTGAGAATTTCTTTTTACAAGTAAGGAAAGAAGATTGTATTCAGTTCTAGTAAGGTCAACCTTTTGACCAGTCACTTTAACTTCCCTCTTTATAAAATCAATCTCCAGCAAGTCATCTTCATATTTGGTCATAGGTTTCACATTCTTGCCCAATCTCAAAAGACAAGCATCCACTCGTCCCAATAATTCTTTTTCATAAACTGGCTTAAGTAGAAAGTCAGTTACCCCTGCGTTAAAAGCTTCGATTTTCGCTTCAACATCATTGGTATCAGATAATCCTATAATAGGAGCGTCAGAACGCTCCCTAATTCGCCTGGTAAGTTCAAGTCCATCCATATACTGTAATCTTAAATTAGTGATTACAAGTTCTGGCTCACTGATTAAAAATTCACGGAGGGCAGAAATCCCATCTTCACATTTAATGGTGGTATATCCAGAGATACTCAATATAGGGTCGAGTTTGTCTAACGATTGTTGATCATCGCACAACAATATATGCATAAGTCCGCCGCCTCAAATAATAAATAGATAATTCCATTAGTGGTTATCTTGCCGAGTTGACCATTCTGCCTCTCACTCTAAATGAGGCAGATGATGGTGTTTCACCGTCACAGTTTCGCATTTTAAATGAGAATCATTCTCATTGTCAAACACGAAGTCCTATGTTGGCTGCTGACCTTAATTAGCCTACACTAACTTAATTAGTCAGTCAATCCTAACTCAGTGTTTTTGCCTGTAGAACCCTCATGCTCATTTGCTAGATCCTTGGTAATCTAATCCTTTCAATTATAAGTTCCAATCAGCAGAAATAATCACTTCATGTAGACATAATACTGCAAACATAGTGAGTTTTCCATATCATTTTTTTGCGATTTTGATGCGGCAAAATGAATGATTTCGTCATTCATTTGCTTCATTTTAAATAATACAGAACCCATCAATTAGCAAAGCGTCAAACACTCTTCGCTTAATTAAATTTAACATAATTTACGAATGCATTTTGAAGTAATTCGTAAATTTGATGCATCTGAAAAAAGCATACTATATAATTACAATTATTTTAGTATGCAATCTAAAGGTATTTATTAGATATCATGCAACCTGATTCTTATATTCCAGTCGAAGAACCAACTAATCAGTTAACAGTGATCTCAGTCACGCTGATCATAATGCTAGTCTGCCAGATAATACTCCCAATAATGAATCATCACGCTTTTGAGTTCTATCCAAACCATCCACATTTACCAAATACCCAACAACATTCCCATTCTTACATAAGTGTCCACGTGCACCAAGATTTTGAAACTTTCTACGAGGTAACCCCCGGTCAATCAATCCCAGGCACAGAGTTGGCTTTGATTCCCGATTGGTCTTTTACTCCAGGATTAGTTGGTATGTCATTGATATGGAAATGGACTCAAATCAATTTTATATCCGAATCCGCATCGTTAATAAATAATTTTAAACCTGTTTTACCCAAACATTTGATAAATATCTTTCATCCGGTTCAAACTAATCCTCCTACTTCTCCTTAATAGATTCACGTGCAAACCAATGAATTTTAAGGAGTATTATGAAATATATTAAAACTTTATTAGTATTGTCATTTGCCGCTGTTTTATTGTCCTGGTTGCCAGCAAATAATGCATTTGCCCATGGAGGAAGAGAAGTAAATGACTTCAATCTTGTCATAGGATTTGAAAGCGAACCCGCCTATGAGGGCATCATCAATGCCATAGAACTGAAAATTACCGGGAAACCGTCCCAGAAAGATGCACATAGTGACGGCCATGACCATGACCATCACTCACATGGTCATTCTGATATAGACGTCAATGCACATGGCGGCATTTTCGCAAGCGAGTTACTGTTGGCAGGAGACAAATTTTCCACCACTATTGCAAAAGATATCAACAATGTTGAAATCCCGTATCACGACCACATGAATCATGATATCACTGGAACTATTAAAGTGTCCGATGAAGGAGATCTAGGAGAGATTAAGGTGATGATCCATGAAACCTCTCTTATGCCATCGGATATTCATGTACAACCCGGAGCCACAATAATCTGGACGAATTACAGTAAAGAAGGACTACACGCTATAACCAGTGGAGTTATGGACTCTGGACAAACTGAGCAGCAGCCCATATCTGGACTCTCTGAAACCCTGAAAGCTGAATTAATCCATGTAAGTAGCAAATCTTCTGTGATCCTAAATTTAAATGAAGATAGCGATAACCCTGGAAGATACACTTCCCCTTTTATACCAACTAGTCCAGGAGTATATGAAATTCGCGTATATGGAACTATTGATGGTGTTGAAATAGATGAAACTTTTATCTCCATGGGAGGAGGTGGTGATTTTGATGACATTGTCCCACCCACTTCAATTCAGTTTCCTCAGAAGCTAACTTCTGATAGAGAAATCACTGGAGCCATAACGGAAGCGACTGAAATTTCACAGTTAGCATTGATAAGGTCCAATACATTAAACACTTGGGTGATAATCAGCTTAGTGATTGGTGGTATAAGCATTGTTGTGAGCTGCTTAAGTCTGGGTTTACAGTTTCGCAGAAAATGATTCCTGAGCAAGTAAGTATTATCTGGCTTGGTAGTCCAAGCCAGATAATGCTATTTAATATACAATTTAACTAGAATTATTCTTAAGGTTGCACACATGATTTTTCTTCTACATGGTCAATATTGGTATTGGGATGAAATTTTTTATGGGCTTTTGTTCATAGGATTAATTGCCTCTATAATTCTTGCGGTCTTAGGTGTAAAAGGCAAGCGAGTGAAATGAAACTCATTCCGGTCAAATTCTGGATAGCATGCTTAACTCTATGCAGTCTATTCGCCCTTTATATAACCTTTAATTCTTCAAACATAGTATACGGCCACGCCAATTTGATAGATGCAATACCCAAACAAAACAGTGTCTTAGACACCAGCCCACTTGTTATCAATCTCACATTTACCGAGACACTGTCTGAGAATCTAAGTTCTATCAAAGTATACGATACACAGGGTAATCAAATAGATAACGGAGATAGCAAACTAGACCCAGCAGATGCAACTTTACTAAGCGTGACCTTACCAGAAAGTCCTAATGGTACTTACACAGTAATCTGGAAAAATGTATCAACGATAGATGGCCACAAAGTACGAGGAAGCTATTTTTACTCCGTGGGGGAACCATTATCTTCTTCCTCATTTTCTATAGAAGAATCTGTGTTCCTATACAATGCGGAGCCAGTAGTGAAATCAATCATTTTAATTGGAATTTTATTGTTATTCGGTACTGCGTTTTTCAATCTAGCTATTCTAAAACCAATTTCAGTAAATATGTTAAATGGTACAAGTAACAATATTTGGCAAACAACTTTAATCCCAAGAAACATACTCATATTAACTGGGTTTCTTATTACTTTAACTGGATCCTCAGCTCAATTAGTCCTCCACACATCATCATTGTACGAAGTCACTACGTTGAGCGCATTCCTAAACTCTATGGTAAACGTTTTTTCAGATACCACGTGGGGCAAACTAGCCTGGGCTAAATTCTGTATCTTATTAACCTTGCCGATAAGCTACGTAATCTACCGCTATAAACAAACAGATGAAAACCAATCTGAATTGCTGGGACTACAATATCTAATATTAGCCACCTGTATAGTCTTTTTTATAGCTCATAGCTTATCTGGACACAATGCATCCATAAGTAGTCTCTACTACCAAGGGGTGGTAATAAATATGTTACACATAGTATTCAGTGGTATTTGGACAGGCAGCGTTGTGGCATTAACGGTGTATTCTCAATTTCTAAAAAACAAGCTCTCCACTACCAACCTGTCAGATTTTATTAAACTATCATTTATAAGATTCAGAAACACTGGGATTTTATCAATTGTACTATTAAGTGTCACAGGCTTGTACGTAGGTTGGATGCAAGTGAATAAACCAGAAGCTCTATTCACTCTCTACGGGATATCTCTAATAACCAAAATGATATTAATTAGCCTAGCTATCATTATTGCGGGTATCAACACTTATGTCATTATCAAGTTCTTCAAAAATCCAACTTCTATGACCCGAATTGCGATATCTCTCATTACGGTTGAATCCATTCTAATAATATTCATCATAATATCTGTAGGTTTTCTAAAATCTTTAGAACCTGCTAAAAGCGCACAGAGCATCCTGTCGGACCAAATTCAATTCGACCAATATGAGCAAGGAATAAACTTGGACATGGCAATCATGCCTGGTTCTTTAGGTTTAAATTCTATGAGTCTGAATCTTACAGATATAACCGGAAAGTCAATCCAAAACGCAGAAAATGTAATCATAAAATCGACATACCTAAATGAAGACGTCGGAAATACAACTCTCTACGCGTATTTGACGGATACAGGAACATACGAAACCGATCCCTTGATGCTAAACCTAGAAGGAATTTGGCAATTTGAAGTTCTGATACAAAAGTCTTCTGGGCTAGATTCCAGATTTGCTTTCAGAGAAAGCATAGGTGGCAGCAATCCAGAATTCGGAGAGCTGGATATTTTTGTTGGAAGAATATTATTTGGTTTAGTGATCCTAGCACTAGGAATATTTCTTCTAGTACTGAGTGTTATTTATGGGGGATGGCATGATAAATATGGACGGTTATATTTATTAATTGGAATTACTGCCGTCTCAATAGGATTGGTTATTTCTATTTATTCACGCTCAATCGAGCTGAACAATCAAGTAACCAATCCAATGCTTCCAGACTCTGTTTCTATTCAAATAGGTAAAAACATATATAGAGAAAACTGTGTAGCTTGTCATGGACTAACGGGTATAGGTGACGGCCCATTATACGAAACCCTTAGACCTATACCAGAAAAAGACGCTAACAATTTGTTAGTGCACGTTCCATTACACACTGATTACGAATTATTTTCTATCATCAAATACGGCAAAGATGGCACCAGCATGTATCCACATGAATCTATTCTATCTGACGAAGAAATATGGCACCTAGTAAACTACATCAAAACTCTGAAATAATGCAGAGTTTCCCTGTTTTAAAAGAACGAACTATTAAAACATTCGAAGTCAGAAAAGTTCGTATTATCCCTGTGCTGCTAGCATTGCGTTAACAATTTTTCGTCCATCAGTGTCGTCCACTACCGGTGTTACAATCGGGAAAGTAGCTAGGCCTGACCAACCCATTATCCACATAGTTAACGCTTCTTGGTCGTCGGTTTCTATTATTACTACCCCTCTCCCATTTGGTAAGTCGTGCCAACGTCCTATTTGCTTAACCCCATCTGGGTATTCTCCAGCGATTTGTTCTTCAGTCATCGTCGCAAAAAATGCTTGGCAATCCGCTTGCTTTTCTCGGTCGATTTGATATGTGCACATGAAAATCATTCTATGAACCTCTATTGTTTATTTCTTACTGTTACTGAGTATACACCGAGAATTAAAAAAGACCCATAAATTTATACAGGTCTTTTCAATCCCACTAAGCATAACTCTTTTAGGACTCATTCAAAACATTGAAGATTATAATTGAAATCACTTACGCATCTGATAGTAAGAATATTGCAATAAAATACCAATCAGGGTAAACGAAATTGTCCACAATAAAGCCAACTGGTCAGACATAGAAGTCATCGTTTTGGTTAAAACGTACGCCCGTGCCACATAAGTTTTATTAATATTAGATCTATTATTAGTTCTAACATCTTCTATGTCAGCAACAGCACTGCTATAAATTCTTTCAGGATTAACCTTATCGAACTCTGCGTAAACTTCATTCCCAGAACCCACTAAAGGAAGTCCAGCAGCTCCAACCATTGATGTAATCGCAGCCACTACTACCACCCAAAAACAGATTCTATTGAGTTTCAACAATATCTTATTCATATTAATAACCTTTTATAAACTGAGCACATTTATCTAAATGAGGTATAACTACTGATTCTTCCGCGCAGGGGGTTGCAAATATCACTCTATTAGCGCCCATACTAAGAGCCTTCTCAACTGCTTCACCTTCTGGAGGTACCCCAAAAAGAGTTATGTCCAAATCTGAGTCTCCCCGTTCGGAATTAGTCCATTTAGACCTCAAGTTTTCTATTTTTTCTTCTAAATTATTACCATTGACACTATTAGTCGTTCTGCCCCAAATAGGCATCCATCCATCACAAAACTCCGTAACCCTGTCAAAGGTTGAACGGCCATCTCCTCCCATCAATATGGGTGGATTCGGTTTTTGAAGCGGTTTTGGGAAAGACCAAATTGCATCAAAGTCTACATATTGGCCATGAAATTCTGCAGAATCGTTATTCCAAATAGTTTTCATTGCCAAAATGGTTTCCCTAAGGCGGCCAAACCTAGTTTTAAAGTCTGTGCCATGATTTGCCATTTCTTCTGCATTCCACCCCCCTCCTATACCTAGCATGAATCTGCCTTGAGACAATTGGTCAATGCTAGAAATTTCTTTTGCAAGAGTTATAGGATCTCTTTCAATAACCAAACAAATCCCTGTACCTAGCTTTATGGTGCTCGTAGCCTGGGCTGCAAAAGATAACGCAACAAACGGATCGTATGTACTCCAATATTCTTTGGGTAAATCAGGACCTCCCGGCCAAGCACTTTCTCTCGAAGCCGGAATATGAGTATGCTCTGGAAACCATATCGATTCAAATCCTCGTAACTCAGCTTCTTTAGCCAAAACATTAGGTTGAATTGCGTACCCTGTGGGAAACATAATCAAGCCAAAATCCATCTTAACTGCACCTTACATATAATTACTTCGATAGTATCATAAATACAGATTAGCAAATATGATTTATGTTAAAATTAAGACTGGTCTAAGATCAAATTAAAAGATGTAAAATTAAGATTTATATGAAAGAACAAGATGTATTATCCCAAATGGAATACCCGATAGATGTGATGCTACTGATCCACAAAGCTTTCTCTGCCGACGCAGCAGACGTGGAGCAATATATAGGTGACTTCGATGAAGAACATAGCATGCAGTCATTCACCTTATCATTTAATGAATGGGCAGTAGCAATGATGTACCATGCGGACATGGAAGATGCTCATATGACAGTTGATATGGAAATTGATTATGCCAGGGATAATGAAAACGAACATACAGACATTCACACTGCTTTAGAAGGAGTAGAAAGTTTAATAAACCTTAATGAAAACAAAGACTTAGAATACCGGGTAAAAGAAGCTATTTTGTCATTGTCTGACGCTCTTCATGTGGAAGTGATAAATAAGCTACAAGACGTGATGGATGTGTTAGATGAAGAAATTGGCCAGCAGGCTCTGATACCAAGAACTAAACGTCATTTATTCGAAAAGGTTGTTAATGCAAGAGTTACCCAAGACGATCATTTTGAAAATGAAGAGGCTTTCATACTCCCCATCATACGTGAACATTGGAGCGAGGAAGAACAACTTGCATTGGTGAAAATTTTGTTACTAGACAATGAATCGGATAATCCGAGATGGTTTATTGAATGGATGACTCCATACTTGAGCCAGAATGAAAAAGCTCTCTTAGATGACCTAGAACAAAAAGTATCTAACCTCTAAAGTTCTCCGTACAATGATTCGTAGAGTTCTTTGAACTGTGTCCTATTAGTATCAGTCGTTTTACCTAAGAAAGCCTCATAAATAACATTGTCATCCAACAACGTATCTGTTGAATATAATGCTCCGATCACATCTGCAAAATCATCTGGCCCAAGTAGATCATAAATTTGCGTCAAGAGCCATTCTCCCAAGTAATAATTGCATAAGAACAATTTTGATTCAGAATGAATTGCATACCCATCTTGATTCAACAAATCTACTAGTTTTTTAATGGTCTTGACTCCCAGGGAATTGCACCCTTGAATGCCTTTTTCCAAACTCGTGGCTCCCGAAGAAAACGCAAACCTCTCGGCAAACGTCTCTCTACCCAATTTATCTCTCACATAAGTCGCTAAGAAATCTGCCATCCCTTCTCTAAACCAAAGCGGGGCATTATTTGCATTCCAGTAATAATGGGCTACCTCATGTACAACGGTAGTATTTTCATCTTTACCTTTTGCCAATGTAGGCAGCATCACCATATGATCTCCAAAGTTAATCCCAATCCAATTTATACGATCAGGCACCTGGTCTTTGTTAGCAAAAAGCATAATAATTTCCTCTTTAGGAAATGGAGTATTCATGAATGATTCAATCTCTGCAACTGCTTCATGAACCTGGTCTACAACATCTAAGTTTTTCTTTGAGTATCCTGATTGAATAAAACTAATACTTCTCAAACCACCTATTGGAAGATTTACGTTACTAGTAGAAATTTCATGGTTGACCACAAAGTATTTAAGATCTTCGGAGTTTAAAGGCTCGCTGTTGGTTCCAAGAACTTGAAGCAATATACTTTCGTCATCATTCACGCCATCTTGGAACCAATCTGAATCTATAATGTCGGTATAAATCACTGGAAAATTTATGTTGAGTCTATATAACGTTCTCAAAGCTAATGCATCATGTGGTTCATATGATTGTTGAATAAATGGCATCTGAATAATTTGGTTTACCATACTTGTAAGACCAATTCCCCATAACTCATGCAAGTAATACAGCAGCATGTATTCATCATCTTTGATTGGGTCAGACATCCAACTGCTAGACACTAAATCTAGATATGCCTCAGGATCTAATTTATCTTCTAGTATACGCAAATTATTAATGAATGCGGATTCCTCATAAGTAACAACACTATCTGTCATCCATTCAAAATTGATTAGGCTATCTATTTCTTCATCACTATCACCAACTGACTTGCTAGACTTTGACTCCCCTGATGGGTAATTACCTTGAGGTATGTTTTTAGGTAATTTAAAACGTTCATCATTTAACAAGTCAAAAACACTTCGATCAATTTCAAAGAGTTCGTCCTGTGT